>Ga0187892_10003607_pt1 | contig 27872 bp, 27 predicted proteins | sample MA1701073metaG_FD_139345 | JGI IMG/M metagenome (GOLD analysis project Ga0187892, IMG submission 139345) | Bio-ooze microbial communities from a basaltic lava cave in the Kipuka Kanohina Cave System on the Island of Hawaii, USA - MA170107-3 metaG ... | reverse complement strand
GGCGACTACAAGGACACGGTCAAGGAGCAGCCCGGCTCCGCCTCCGTCGTCCAGGGCGTGACCGAGGACCGGGCTGGCATCGGCTACAGCGGCATCGGCTACAAGACCTCGGGCGTCAAGGCGCTGGCGCTGGCGGCCAAGGACGGGGCCCCCTACTTTCCGGCCACCGCCGAGACCGTCTACGCCGGCCAGTACCCGCTCGCCCGCTTCCTCTACGTCTACGTCAACAAGGCGCCCAATGGCGCCCTCGATCCGCTGATCGACCAGTTCCTCACCTTCGTCCTCAGCCGCGAGGGCCAGGAGATCGTCGTCAAGGACGGCTATCTCCCCCTGCCCGCCACCATCGTCGGTGAGGAGCTCGCCAAGAACCTCAAGTGAGGACGCGACAGTGCAACCCTTGGGGAGTTGTGACCGCGCAGCGGGATCTGCTAGGGCATCCGTGATGTGCCCACTGCGCTGCCGGAACGAGGATCGTTTCGGCAGCGGAGGCGTCGCGCATGACGGATCTCGCCGAGCGCCGATGCATTCCGTGCCGGGGGGGGGTTCCCCCGCTCACGTCGGCCGAGACCGCTCCTCTACTCGCGCAGCTGACGGCTGGGAGATCGTCGAGAACCACCATTTGCGGAAGACGTACCGGCTGCCTGACTTCGCGCAGGCCCTGGCCCTCGTCAATCGCATCGGCGCCGTCGCCGAGGCGGAGGACCATCACCCGGATTTGTATCTCGCCTGGGGTCGAGTCGACGTGACGATCTGGACCCACAAGATCGGCGGCCTCACGGAGAGCGATTTCATCCTGGCGGCGAAGTGCGACCGTGTCGCTGTCGCACCAGCCGCCCCCGGCCGATCCTGACCGCGTTCCGAACGGCCCCGGACCGCCGCTACGCTCCCACGGCGTGCCCGAGCAGCGGAAGCGATTCCTCCTCGCGCTCGCGTGCGACCGCGCGGATGGGCGCAGTCCGCGCTCCCTGCTTGGCGCGCTGATCATCCCGCCAGCGTTGCAATCCAGCGCGAATGGAGTCCTGATCGAGATCGAAAACGTCGCACACGTAGGCGAACGTCACCAACGCCTCGCAGGTGTCGGCGAACAACCATTCCTCCGCTTCCTCGAACAGATGCCGGCGACGCGGAGTACGCGCGAGCAGGTTCGTCCGAAAGCAGTGTACGGCGTCCTCGAGTACCGCCAGCAGCAGGCGCTGCTCTCCGGGGTAGTCTGCACGGTGACGGAGCCGTGCGAAGTACTGTTCGGGGAGCATCACGTCGTCCTCGAAGAGGGTGCCTCCCAACGATCCATCTCGGGCGGGGATGAGCCTCGGCATTCCCGGCCCGCCCGACTCGAAACGCCTCGGCCGTCCCCTTCCCGGCCGTCCATCCGCCTGTTTCACGTTGGTCATGATTCCTCGCGTCATGATGTATCGAGCCCCTCGTCAAGCTCTCGATCCGGACCACTGGGCCTCAGATCGTGCGCGGCAGGCCCCACGCCTGGTCCGCGCGCGCCGCCGCCTCCTGCGGAGCGGCCATGGTCGCCCGACCCCGCGGAGGGGCGGCCCACCACCCGGCCTCCCCTGCGTCCTGGGCTTTGGACGCCGCTCCCGCCCGTTTGTTCATGCCACCCCGGTTCCGCCGCGCGTCATTCCAGGGCGCCCATGACGACCCTCACAATGCCCTGTAACTCCCGAGGATCGCGGCTGACTTTCGCCACGACGGCCAAGCCCTGCACGGCAGTCGTCAGATAGCGCGCATACTCATGCAGGCTCTGCCGCGCCCCGATCTCCCCCCGTGCCCGCGCCCGAACCAGGACCGCATGAAAGGCTGTGTTCATCCGTTCCAGATAGGCTCGCGACTGCTGAGCCGCCTCGCCGTCGTGGGGTGCTACCTCGACCGTCGAGTTCGTCATCAAGCAGCCCCGCCAGCCTCGCTCACTGGCGAGCAAGTCGACCAGCCCAGCGAAGAAGCTCTTGATCGCCGCGACACCGGCCTGCGAGCGCTCCATCGTCTCTAGCCGCTTGGTAACCACGAGTCGGCGGTAGCGCTCGCACGCCGCCAGAAAGAGCGCCCGCTTGTCACCAAACGCAGTATACAGACTGAAGCGATTGACGCCCGTCTGGTCGACGATCTCCTGGACGGAGGTCCCGTCGTATCCCTTGCGCCAGAAGAGCTGAATCGCCCGATCGAGCACCTCCTCGGGGTCGAACTGTCTCGGTCTGGCCACCGGGTTCTGGTCCTTTCACACGCCGGCTTCGGTCCCCTTATTTCGGAACGATCGTTCCTTTACATATCATTACAGAACGAACGGTCAACAACCCCCTGGCGTTCGCCCCCGGCCGTCGCTCCCTTCGCAGGCATAAGAACGCGCCGGAGCACGGAATGTTGCGCCCGGCTCGACGGGGTCACGGTGAGCCCACGGCGCCGTGCATTGTGGGCCGGAAGGCGATCGTGCTGTAAGGGTCCGGTCGTGCGGCTTCGTGCCGCTATTGTGGCACGCCCGGGAGGCCGCATGGCTCGCTCGATCCGGCGCAGCCGACGGGCTTCCCCGGCGCCGCGCATGCGGAGATGAGCGCAGGCACATGGCTCGGAACGGCATTTCAAAGCGACTACGCCCTCTCGCGGGCGCGACCGCGCTGCTCATTTGCTGCACGGCCGGTCTGGCTCACCCGCTCGTATCCCCGGCCGGTGTCGCCCTCCACCCTGTCGGACGAGTGAACGACTTCGCCGGCGTCATGGAGGCCGGCGCCCGGCAGCGGCTGGAAGGGAGGCTCAGCGAGCTCGAGCAACGGACGGGCGCCGAGGTGACCGTCGTCACCGTCGAGTCCGTACCCGACGGCGACGTCGACAGGGCCGCCGTCGAGCTGTTCCAGGCGTGGGGCATCGGCAAGAAGGACCGCGACAACGGCGTCCTCATCCTCTGCTCGGTACGCGACAGGCGGATCCGCATCGAGGTCGGCTACGGCCTGGAGGCCGTCCTTCCTGACGCCAGGACCGGGCGCATCATCGATACCCAGGTGCTGCCAGCCGTCCGGCGCGGGGATCTCTCCGCGGGTCTCGTCGCCGGGGCGCTTGCCGTTGCCGATGTCATCGCCGGTACCGCCGACGCCACCAGCGCTGATCCCACCGGTGTCCGGATTCCCTCTGTCGTCGTCCTGCTGATCGCAGTCCTCATACTCGCCATCCTCCTCATATTGCTCAGCCGGACGCGGGACCGCGGTCCCTGGGTGTACCCCCGGCGCGGCAGAGACTTCGGCTACGGAGGATACGGAGGCTTCCCACCCGGCGGATTCGGTGGCAGTCTCGGCCGCGACGGGGGCTTTGGAGGCTTCGGTGGCGGGCTCTCGGGCGGCGGGGGCGCCAGTCGCGGGTGGTGAGCGCCGCGTCGTGGCGCGTTGTCGAAAGTGATGACGGCGGAAGACCTGACGGCCAAGCTCACCGGCGCCTGCGGACCATGCGTGCGCTCCGTGGTGCTCTATGGCTCCTTCGCTGCGGGCGACTACACCGAGAAGCGTTCGAATTACAACGTCCTCGTGGTGCTCGATCGCCTGACCGTGGTGGAGCTCAAGGCCGTGGCGGGCATCTGCGCCAGCTGGATCCGCGCGGGGAACCCCGCGCCGCTGCTGTTCAGCCATGAGCAGCTTCTGCGCTCTGCAGACGTGTTCCCGATCGAGATCGCGGACATCAAGGAGAGCCACCGGATTCTCTTCGGCGACGACGTCGTCGCGAGCCTGCCGGTGTGCGTGGAGAATCTGCGCTGGCAGCTCGAGTCGGAGCTGAAGGAGAAGCTGATCGCGCTGCGCGAGCGCTATCTACTCACGGGGGGCGCACCGGAACGCGTGAAGAAACTGCTCATCGACTCCCTCTCGCCGTTCCTCTCCCTCTTCCGCGGCACGCTCCGGCTCTACCAGACGGAGGTTCCACCGCGGAAGATGGACGCGCTCGCGGCGCTGGCGCGGCACGTGCCCGTCGACACGCGGCCGTTCGATACGGTCTACCGTCTCAAGCAAGGTACGCGGATACATGGGCTCGACCCGGATGAGTTGTTCGCCGACTACCTGCGCGCGACCGAGCAGATCGTCGACGCCGTGGATCGGCTGCTCCACGATCCCGCCCGGGCCTCGGCGATGCGTGCAACCCCGGCCGGCGGACGCGAAGGCGAAGGTCAACCGCGAAAGGAGTGACCCTCATGAACAGAGCGTGGATGGTTCTCGGGGCCGTGCTCCTCGGAGTCGTGCTGCTCGGCATCCCGGCCTACAACGGGCTCGTCCAGCGCAACGAGGCCGTCGACGAAAGCTGGGCGCAGGTCGAGACGGTACTGCAACGTCGGTACGACCTCATCCCGAACCTGGTCAACACCGTGAAGGGCTACGCCACCCACGAGCGCGAGCTCCTCGCCGAGATCACGCGCCTTCGCAGCCAGTGGGGCGCCAGCCAGGGCGTGGAGGACAAGGTCGCCGCTGCCAGCAATCTCGAGGGGGCGCTCGGGCGTCTCATGGTGGTCCTCGAACGCTATCCCGATCTCAAGGCGAACCAGAACTTTCTCGCGCTGCAGGACGAGCTGGCGGGCACCGAGAACCGGATCTCGGTCGAACGACGCCGGTACAACGAGACCGTGAGAGAGTACAACGTCGCCGTGCAGCGATTTCCCTCGAACATGATCGCCGGCCTCACCGGCTTCGCCAAGCGCGACGTCTACTTCGAAGCCACGAAGGGGGCGGCGGAGGCGCCGAAGGTGGAGTTCTGAGACAGTCCGGACGCGCAGGAGGCACGATGAAAGTCAATGCCGCGATCTGCCTGGAGCCGCAGCAGCCGCTGGTGGTGGAGCAGATCGACCTCGACGGCCCGCGCGCCGGGGAGTGTCTCGTCCGCCTCGCCGCCACCGGCGTGTGTCACACCGACGCCTACACCATGAGCGGTCGCGATCCATCGGGTCTCTTCCCCGCGGTGCTGGGGCACGAGGGCGCCGGCGTGGTGGAGGATGTCGGGCCCGGCGTGACCTCGGTCGCGCCCGGCGATCACGTGATTCCGCTCTACATCCCGGAGTGCCGCCAATGTGCGTTCTGCCTGTCGCACAAGACGAATCTGTGCGGGGCGCTCCTCGCCACCCAGGGCAAGGGACTCATGCCTGACGGCACGAGCCGGCTCTCCCATCGCGGCCGGATGCTCCATCACTACATGGGCACCTCGACCTTCGCCGAATACGCCGTCGTCCCCGAGATCGCGCTCGCCCGCATTCGCAAGGACGCGCCACTGGACAAGGTCTGCCTGCTCGGCTGCGGCGTCACGACGGGAATCGGGGCGGTCCTCAACACCGCGCGCGTGGAACCCGGGGCAACGGTTGCCGTGTTCGGGCTCGGCGGCATCGGCCTGTCGGTCGTTCAGGGGGCCGTCATGGCGGGCGCCGAGCGCATCATCGGCATCGACGTCAACCCGCGCAAGTTCGACCTGGCGATGCGCCTCGGTGCCACCGATGCGCTGAATCCCCGCGAGATCGGCGACGTCGTCGCTGCCATCGTCGAGATGACGGGCGGGGGCGTCGACTATTCCTTCGAATGCATCGGCAACGTCGACGTCATGGGTCAGGCGCTCGCGTGCGCCCACAAGGGCTGGGGGCAATCGATCATCATCGGGGTCGCAGGGGCGGGCGAGGAGATCCATGCCCGCCCTTTCCTGCTGGTCACCGGGCGGCAGTGGCGTGGCACGGCCTTCGGTGGCACGCGGGGGCGCACCGAGCTCCCCGGGATGGTGGACCGCTACCTGGCGGGCCGCATCGAGCTCGACGCACTGGTGACGGCGACGATGCCCCTCGAGGACATCAACCGCGCCTTCGACCTCATGCACCAGGGGGAGGCGATCCGGAGCGTGATCCGCTACGCCTAGCGTGGGCGACGCGCGTCTCCTCGCCGGGGCCAGCTGACCGTCAATCCTACGCTACCGCTTCGTCACTGCGGCGATGCGCGCGAGGAACGCGCGCTGCGCCTCTTCGGACGTCCACGCCTGGAAGATGGCGCTGCGAATCTCCGGCGGCTCGTTGCGCACGCGCTCGACGGCGAGCCGCTGCCACGAGCGCTTGTTGGCCGCGTACGCCGGCCCCGGGTATCCGCCGAGCTTGCCGGCCAGCTCGCGCGCGCGCGCTTCGAGATCCGCCGCGGGCACCACCTCGTCGACGAGCCCCATCTCGCGCGCCACATCCGGCGTGTAGAGATCCCCTTCCAGGAGCACCCGGCGCGCGTGTCGCCGCGCGATCACCAGCCGAGCGATCTCGAACGCGCCCGTCGGCAGCGCCAGGCCGATCGCCGACTCGTTGAGGCCGATCTTGTAGGTTCCCGCCGCCGCGATGCGGAAGTCGCACGCCAGCGCGAGGATGCAGCCACCGGCGACCGCGTGCCCGTTCATCATCGCGACCGTGGGCTTCGACAGCGTCCAGAGGCGGAAGATCCCATCCGCGCCGCCAAAGGCCGCCATGTCCCGCGCTTGGCCGGCCGCCATCGCCTTGAGATCGAGCCCACCCGAGAAGAAGTTCTCGCGTCCCGTCACCACGACGGCCCGAACCTTGGCGTCAGCTTGGGCAGTGTCCGCGGCCGTCGCCAGCACGTGCAGCAGCTCGACGTCGATCGCGTTCGCCGGTGGGCGATTCAGAACCAGCACCCGGATACCGCCGCCGACATCCTTGGCTTCGATGAGCATGGAGCGACAACGATAGACGAGCATGGACGGACCTGTCCAGTTCCCGGTCCGCTCGGGACGGTTCAGTTCGCCGGGGCCGGCGCCTCGCCACCCGGCGCTCGGCCCGGGCGAAGACGGCTTGCAAACGCGGCACCGCATCAATACTAAGGCGCGAGCGATCCCGAGAAGGCGCGGGGACTCGGATGCAGATCGGTGGCGAAGCCCGCGAGCAACGTAGCCCCACCCGGTAGGCACGGGTTGTGGCGCGAAGGGAGGGGACGATGCAACGGCGCGCAGGTAGTGATTCGCTCGACGGTCGACAGCCCATGCCCCCGAGAGCCTGGGCATGGCCGGCCGCGCCGGAGTCGCGTCCCATGCTCCTCGTCCTTGCCGCACTCGCGATCCTGGCGCTTCCCGTCGTGTGGGCTTCCGAAGCTGCGGCGCTGAGCTCCGATATCGAGGCGGCGCTTCGCACCAGCACCTACGTCTACATCGCGTCCAAACGGAAAGACGGCTCGTTCGGCAAGCCGTCGGAGATCTGGTTCATGTACGAAAACGGGGCCGTGTGGGTGGCGTCGCCCACGACGACCTGGCGCGCCCGCCGCATCAAGGCGAAGCGGCCGAAGGCACGCATCGCCGTCGGCAAGCCGGACGGCCCCACGTTCAAGGCCAAAGGATCGATCGTCAAGGACACGGCCGTCTACGAGGAGATGTACCGCACCTTCGCCAAGAAGTATCCGGAGGGCTGGCCCAAGTACGAGGACCAGTTCCGCAAGGGACTCGCCGACGGCAGCCGCGTGCTCATCAAGTACCAGCCCGTGAAGTAGCGGCCGGCGCCGACCCCTCGTCGCCGGCCCTCGCTCCACAGCCAGCTGGATCAGGGGTTCGGCGGGACGCGGATGCCGTAGCCGGGTGAGGTCGGCACGAAGGGTCCTTCCTCGGGTGGAAGCGAGGGAGGCACGCTTGCAGTGGGCGGGATCAACTCGCATGCAGGAGGCGCGAAGCCGGGTCCCACTTCGCCTTTTGCTCGCGTGCGTCGTGGTCGCGGGCGGCTGCGCCCGGTACGCGGCGGTACGGCCGGCGCCGGCACCACCGCTTCCTCCTCCCGAGCCTTCACGGCGCGACATTCTCGTCACCGCCACCGCGTTCAACTCCTCCGCCGAGCAGACGGACGATCACCCCCACGTCACCGCTTCGGGCGAGCGCCTGCGCCCCGGTGTGCGAGCGACCGCGGTGTCGCGTGATCTCGAGCATGCGCCGGCTCGAGTGAATGCCGGGACTCTCAGCTTCTTGCACTTGTGGGCCAAACATACGACACTTTCCGGAAACAAGTGGATGGAAATCGACGTTCCCCGCTCCCATCGCAGCCGAGGGTGACCGAGCAACACCCATGGCCAGTGGTCGCTCTCGCCTCGGGATCATAGCAGGCCTCGTCGCCGCGGCGGCCGCGCTTTTCCTGCTCGAGTACCGGATGGGCTACATCACGGGCTACCGCGTTCCCGGCGGTGGCGTTCCCATGGTCCGCTCGCCGTCGCTGCGGCTCGACCTGCGGCAGGCACTCGGACTGCAGGACTTCTACAGCCAGCTCGGCCAGGACAAGTGGATCGTCGGCAATGTCTACCCTGGCGTGACCGACGGCTACTTCGTCGATGTCGGCTCCTGGGACGCGGAGATCGACTCGAACTCCAAGGCGCTCGAGGAGCTCGGATGGACCGGCGTGTGCGTCGATCCGTTTCCTCAGAACTGGAAGAACCGAACGTGCCGGCTCTTCGAGGAAGTGGCGTACGCTCGCGCGGGAGAGATCGTGCGTTTCAGAGCGGCCGGGCAGCTCGGCGGCATCGACGAGCACCTCGGATTCTGGAAGGATGACGTGCAGGAGTACCCTATCGTCGAGCTCCGCACGACCACGCTCGCCGACATCCTCGGTCGAGCGGGGGCGCCGCCGTTCATCCACTACCTGAGCATCGACATCGAAGGCTCGGAGCTCGACATTCTCGCTGCACTGCCGTTCGAGCGGTATACGATCGGCGCCATCACCGTGGAGCACAACTTCGAGCAACCCAAGCGCGCGCGGATCCGCGCGCTTCTCGAGAGCAAGGGCTACCAGCGCGTGCGGGAGCAGCTCGTGGACGATTTTTATCTGCTGCCGGCCGCGGTGGGTGCGCAGCGGGGAGGGCGGTAGACGTTCACCGGCGGGGCCCGCTCCGGATCCGGATCCGACCGCGCGTTGAGGCAGTCACGCGATTCCGAGCAATCGGTCCTGCTCCTCCGGATCGAAGTGCTCGAACTCCAGAATGCCGAGGGTGTCGAAGGACTCGCGCACGCGGCGACTGAGGAGCCCCAGGCGCTTCAGGTTCGGCACGATGCGGGCGAAGAGCATGCGGCGGAACGTTTGCGCCGCCGGGGAGCCCAGAACCACCTCTCGGACCTCGTCCCGATTCCAGCCCATTGCCCGCGCGATCTGATCGCCGACGAGGCGATTGCGCATCAGCTCGCAGGCGTAGACGATGAAGTCCTCACGGTCCCGGATCTCGCTGGCGGGCATGTCGCCGTAGTAGTCGGCCAGCGACACCACGCCGAAGGCCACGTGGCGGGACTCGTCCTTCATCACGTAGCGGATGAGCTCCTTCAGGAGCGGCTCGCGGGTGAGCTGGAACAGGTTCCCGAAGGCCGCCATCGCCAAGCCCTCGATGATGATCTGCATGCCGAGATACTTGAAGTCCCATCGCGAGTCGGTGATGGTGGCGTCGAGCAGCTCCTTCAGGCTGTCGTTGATGGGCCATTCCCACTCGAGCTTCTCCCGCAGGTAGCGGCTGAACACCTCGACGTGGCGGGCCTCGTCCATGGTCTGGGTACCGGCATAATACTTCGCCTCGATCCACGGCACCCCCGCGACGAGCTGCGACGCCACGATGAGCGCCCCCTGCTCGCCGTGGAGAAACTGCGAGAGCTGGAGGGCGATCTGCGCATGGCGAAGATGCCGGCGCTCCTTGTCGTCGAGCCGCTCGAAGGGCGCGTAGCCGATGAACGGATTCACCGTCTGCGGTATGATCTCGCCCTCGGGATCGACGTCCGTGTCCCACGGCAGCTGAACGGTCCCGTTCCACTGGTCGCGCTTCGCCTTCTCGTACAGATCCCGCAACCCGTCCTTCACGGAGCCGTAGTTCCAGCTGTAGATGGCTTCGAAGGCCGTCTCCACCGTCTCGAGATCGCCGCGGGCATCCGCGATGCGGTCACTGGTCTCGGGGCGATTCATCGTATGGCTCCTTCTCGTCACCTGCATTGCCGACGCCGCCCACAGCTGAACAGACGTCCGGTGGCTCGGTCAAGGCCGGTCGTGCCGGAATGTGACGCGCGGGCACGACTCCGGATCCATGGAAGCGATGAGGCCGATCCACGGTTGTCGCACCTTGCTCACCCACGATGCCGGCGGGCCGGCCACAGCGCCAGCACGCCGGCACCCAGGGCGGCGACGCTCATCGCGGTCCGCCATCGGTGCCACATGGCCCAGCGAGTCAATTCCTCCCCGACCTCATCGGCGCCGAAGCTCGCCGCGGAGAATCGTGCGTTCACATCCCGGAAGTAGATGAAGAAGGTGGCGACCGCGGCGAGTGCGAGCGCGGCTGCGAACACGGTGAGCGATCGCCGGACATGGCGCTCCCAGAGGGAGACGACCGCGCTCGCGATCGCCAGCAGCGTCGCCACGGCGGTGAGCGGCGCGAAGAAGTCGAAGAGCCGGCGATCGTTCGCCGCATACCACGTGAAGAACTCCGACGGCTGCAGCGAGCGCCAGTACGGCACCAGAACGTACCCCTCGGTGACCATGGCGCCGGCGAAGAGCCCCAAGGCAGCTACGGAAATCAGGCGCGCGCCATCGGCGACGACGTTGATCGCGGTTCGCGTCTCTCCCATCGTCCCCTCCAATGAGCTCGGCACTTTCGTATCGGAATCGTGCTCCGATGCTGTGTGACCCGCCCGTCGGCTCGTGTCAATTCGGCCCGTACGGGGTGCCCAGGATTCTCGGGACCGCTCCCGTGGATTTCACGTTTCCCTCCCTACGGGTGTTCACAGTGCCGGGGAGCATCGACGCGACCCGGAGGTCATAGCCATGAGGTCCGATGACGGCGAGCCCGGCGATCCGGACGCTGCAATGGTGGGAGTCATGGAGCTCGACCGCGCCGGCTGCTACCGGGCGCTTCGCGCCCGCGACGCTCGCTTCGACGGGCGATTCTTCGTCGCAGTCCGGAGCACCGGGATCTACTGCCGGCCGATCTGCCCGGCGCGGTGTCCGGAGCTCGCCAACATCGTCTTCTACCGGAGCGCCGCAGCGGCGCAGGAGGCGGGGTTCCGGCCGTGCCTCCGGTGCCGGCCCGAGTGCTCCCCCAAGCTGGTCGCGTGGCGCGGCACCGCGAAGACGGTGTCTCGCGCGCTCGGGCTCATCGCCGGCGGAGCGCTCGATGGCGAGCGAGCGGACGTCGGGGCGCTGGTGTCACAGCTCGGTGTCGGCGAGCGACAGCTCCGGCGCCTGTTCCGCCGGCACCTCGGCGCATCACCCATCGCGGTGGCACAGACCAAGCGCGTGCTCTTCGCCAAGCAACTCCTCCACGAGACACGCCTGCGCATGATCGACGTTTCGCTGGCGGCCGGCTTCGGCAGCGTGCGCCGGTTCAACGCCGTGTTCCGCCGCCTCTACGGACGGCCGCCTTCGGCGCTCCGTCGCAGGACCTCCGCCGCCGCGGCGTCTCCGCACGAGGGCTCCAGCATCACCCTAACGCTCAGCTACGCCCCACCCTACGACTGGCCCGCAATGATCGGCTTTCTCGCGGCGCGCGCCATCCCCGGGGTCGAGGTGGTCGAGCCTTGCCGATATCTCCGCAGCATGGACATCGACGGCTGTCACGGCACGGTCGAAGTGGCGCCATCGACGCGCCGCAATGCGCTCGTGGCAACCATTTGCTTCGCCGCTGTCCGCGCGCTGCCCGCCATCGTCGAGCGCATCCGGCGCGTCTTCGATCTCGGCGCGGACGTCGGAACGATCACGGCACAGCTCGCTGAGGATCCGCGGCTCGCCCCGCTCATTGCGGCGCGCCCCGGGCTGCGCGTGCCCGGTGCATGGGACGGATTCGAGCTGGCGGTCCGCGCCATCCTCGGCCAGCAGATCACGATCGGGGCGGCGCGCCGCTTGGCGGCCAAGCTCGTCGCGGCGCACGGCGAGCCCGCGGCGTTCGACGCACCCGGGTTGAGCGCGGTCTTCCCGCGGCCCGAGCGGCTCGCGGCAGCCGGCCCGGTGAGTCTTGCCAGTCTCGGCATGCCGCGCGCACGGGCCGCCGCGCTGGTGGCGCTCGCCCGGGCTGCAGCAGCCGATCCACATCTCTTCGATGCCGATGGTGACCTCGATACCGCCGTGGCGCGGCTGCGGTCGTTACCGGGAATCGGCGCATGGACGGCCCAGTACATCGCCATGCGCGCCTTGCGCGAGCCCGACGCCTTCCCGGCGGCCGACGTCGGGCTCCTGCGCGCGATGGTCGGGGCCGGCGGCGCGCGGCCGAGCCCGGCTGCCCTGCTCGCGCGGGCCGAGGCCTGGCGCCCGTGGCGCGCGTACGCCGCCCAGCATCTGTGGACATCCGGCGTCGCGATCCTCGACCCGATGCCGACCGTGCGCCAGCACGCCGTGGCGTGATGGGATCGGGCCTCGTCACCACGCGGGCCGTGCGCGCCCCCCGGACGCAGCCACGACCCCTCGGCCGGATCCGCGTTCGGCGATCATCGCGTCAGGGAGGGTGAGCATGACCAACACGACGACGCATCGGGCCGAGGAGTTTCGGCGGCTGCACGAGCCAGGCCGGCTGCTGCGCCTTCCCAACGCGTGGGACGCTGGCAGCGCGCGGGTGATCGAGGCCTGTGGCGCCGCGGCGATCGCGACGACGAGCGCCGGGCTGGCATGGTCGCGTGGCTACCGCGACGGCGGCGCGTTGCCGACGCACGTCCTGGCCGGCGCCGTCGCGGAGATCGCCCGTGTGCTGTCCGTGCCCCTGACAGTCGACGTGGAGGACGGCTACGCCGAGGATCCGCGCGTCGTAGGCGACACGGTATCGGTCGTCGTCAAGGCGGGAGCCGTCGGAATCAACATCGAGGACGGCGAGGACTCTCCCGACCTGCTCTGTCGGAAGATCGCCGCGGTGAAGGAAGCGACGCACCGGACCGGGGGCGATCCCTTCGTGAACGTCCGCACCGACGTCTACCTGCGCAATCTCGTGCCGGCCGACCGGGCCGTGCCGGAGACGATCGAGCGCGCTCGCCGGTACCGCACCGCCGGCGCAGATGGCTTGTTCGTCCCAGGCCTCGTCGATGCCACCGCGATCCGTGCGATCGTGGCAGCCATCGGACTGCCGCTCAACGTCATGATCATCCCGGGCCTGCCGCCGGTCGCCGAGCTGCAGAGTCTCGGCGTCCGGCGCGTGAGCGCCGGTCAGACGATCACGCAGGCCGCGTACGCCGTCACACGCCGGGCAGCCACACGATTCCTCGAGAACGGGCTGTACGACACGATGCTCGAGACAACGATCGGCTACGGCGAGCTGAACGGCCTGTTCCCCAACGCCTGATCCAGCCTCTACGCGGTCACCCTGGTAGCCGAGCGGCCGTTGCGGCGAGCCGCGCGGTATGAGACCGTGGGAGCCGGTGAACGCATGAACGATCGACGCCGGAGCCTGTCCACCTAACCGACGACCGCGAGACGAAGGAGGCGTGTCGATGGACTCGGTCACAGCATCCAGACAGCGACGCATCTCGGGCTGGCTCGTCGTGATGCTGTGGGCCGTGACGGCGGTCCTGTGCTACGCCGGCGCGGGCGGGTTCATCTCCGAGCACCTCGCCGGCACCCACTGCTTCGCGCACTGTGGCGCCTGCCTCGACAGTTGTCCCGAGTCTCTGCGCATCCCCGACGTCCTTCGCTATCGCATGTACTTCGAGAACTACGGCGACGAGAAGGACGCCATGCGTCTCTATGCCGGCCTCGAGAAACAGGCGAACGTCTGCATCGGATGCAGCGCTCCCTGTCGCGACGCCTGCCCGGAGGGTATCCCTATCCGGGAGCGGACCATCGGTGCGCACCGCATGCTGACCTTCGCCTGATACGGCGATTCGCCCCGGACGGCGCGCGGCCTAACGAATATTTCAGCGACGGATCACGGGTCCATCACCCGGGCGCAATCTCCGCGCAACCTCGATCGCGTATCCTGAGAGCGTGTCGGCCGAGTGCCGGGCGCCGCTCGGGACCTCCCCGCGTGACGCCGGGCGCAACCCTCCGGCACGACGCGGCCCCGAAAGGAGGGCTCATGGAAGCGGTCGAACACGACCTTCACCACCACACTAACCCGTCGGGAATGCCACCGCTCCCGGAGCAGGTGAGCATCGAGGCACCGCCTGGCGTTTCCCGCGGATGCGCGAACCTCATGCTCCGGGTGCTGCTCGACGCCATCGAGCTCCTGCGAGAGCCGGATGGCCGCGCCGCCGTGCGGCGTTACGACTCGCTGGCCCGCAGTGCCTATAGTCGGGCCCAGCTGGACGCTCGTCGCTGGTTCGAGAGCGACAGGACGGACGGACCGTTCACCTTCGCCACGATCTGTCAAGTATTGAACCTGCCGGAGGACAGGATCCGCACCCGCCTCGGCCTGGCAGGCGCGCGACTGGGAGCCGCCTCGCCGCACCGGCGCGCATCAGTCAACGGATCGGTACGTCCACTGCGACCCCGAAGATGAACCAGGGCTCGGGACTCAGCCCCGACAGCCGGATTGCGCCAGAAGCTCGGGCGGTAGACCGAGGGCCTCGCAGTCGAGCGCGGGATTCTCGCCGAGAAAGACCGTCCGCAACCGCGCGGCGGCGCCGAGGCCGCGGATGCCGGTCAGGCGGTTGCCGTCGAGCCGCAGGTCATCGAGGTTTCCGAGCCCGCTCACATCGACGGTCTCCAGCCGATTGCGACCGAGCCACAGCAGGCGGAGCGATTGCAGGCGGGGGATCCCGGTGACGCGCTCGAGCGCGTTGACGCCGAGAATCAAGACCTCGAGCCGCGTCAGCGCCCCAACGTCGATGGTGGTGAGCGCGTTTCCCCCCAGGTTGAGCACCGTCGTATTGACGAAGGCGTCCAGTCCGGTGGCGTCGCCGATGCCGGCATCGACACACTCGATCGTTTTCACGTGCCGCGCCAGCCGTGCGGTGATCGGCTGATCGCGTCCGAGGCCGTCCTCCGGGCGAAGCGGCGCCACGCGCGCGCGCAGGCATGACTCGAATCGCGCGTCGGCGATCGGGACGACGACGTGCTCGAGGGGTTCGCGCACGCGCCAGACGCGCAACGGCTCCGTGCGCCAGGGCTTCACCGGAGCGGGCCGTTCCATCACCAGCTCCCAGTCTGGTCCCGGCACGAATCCAACCTCGGTCAGGTTCAACACCCACGGACGCAGCGAGTACCAGGCAAGCGCGCCACCGCCGGTGACGACATGACCGTGGTCGGTGGCTTCGAGGAAGGCACGCTTCTCGTCCGACTGGAGAAAGTTGCGACAGTCGAAGTACCAGCGCCGCGACTCGGGAAAGCCCATGTCGGACAGGCGATCACAGTTCCACTCGTCTCCGCGGATGGCGAGCGCGCCTCGGGGTGCATCGTCGCGAAAGAAACGGGTGAGCGCTCGCCCGTCTGCGGCTGGATCCCACGACGGTTCCGTCACCTTCGACATCTGCGCCAAGCCGAAGACGCACACCACCGCGAGCGCGGCCGCCGCGACGCCTTTCCCGAGCACGTTGCCCCGGCGCCACAGGGCATCGAGGGCGAAGGCGGCAGCCACGTAGATGCACGGCGCGACCTGGGCGAGGTATCGGAAGATCCGCGGATGCGAATAGTACCGGGTGAAGTCCACCTTGTGCGGCGCGAAGTTGAAAAGGAGCACGTAGAAGAGCCCGAGAAGCACCAGGCTCCTGCCGGGGCTTCGCCGACCCGTGGCCGCGAGGGCCGCAGCCACGACCATGCCCGCGATGCCGAGCATCCCGGTCCAGCCGAACATCCACCCGCCGTAGTCCGGATCCTTCCACAGCACGTAGCGCGGATACTGCGCGAGCACGCGCCCGAGCAGATCCGTGACATCGTGCCCGAACGCCGACGGAGACGCCCGCTCGTGCACCCACTGCAGCGGATCCCCCGCCATGAGGGCGAAGGCACCGCTCACCACACCAATGGCAACCACGAATGTCCCCCAGAACACGATCCAGCAGCGCCAGCGGCGCCAGTCGGCGACCGTCGCCAGGCCAATGACCGGCAGGAGCAACACCGCGGAGAACTTGACGAGAAAGGCGCAGACGAGCAGCACGGCAGCGACCATCATGGCTCCCGCACGGCCCGCGCGCAGACCGCGATTGCAGCTCCATGCGCAGGCCGCAGAGTAGAACGCGAGACCGTAGTCGAGAGCGAAGGACGTCGATGCCAGCGACTCGAAGGGAGAGGCAAGAAAAAGCAGCGAGGTGAAGAGCCCCGCCCGCTCGCCCATGACGTCCCGCACGAGGAGTACGCTCATGACGTGCGTGCCGAGCGCGTAGACGAGGACCGGGAGCACGAACGAGAAATCATTGACGGGCAGGAGCAGGAACGAGAGGACCTGCGGAAGCACGAGCAGCAGGCGGTTGGTGCGAAAGTCCAAGAAGTCGAGCGTGCCGGTCTCGAGCACACGCAGCGGCGTGTGGGCAAAGATGTGATCGTCACCGAGCCCGTAGCCGGCAAAGAAGAAGAGCCGCAGCGGAACCGCGGCGAGCACGGCGAGCCAGGTAGATATGGTGACGATGCGTTGCATCGGACAGCTCCGTGGCCACGACGCCGAATACCAGTCTTACTACAGAGCCGCCCTGGGGGGGAGAGATTCCACGAAGACCCCGGCACAAGCAAAAGATCGTCGTGGGCTTGCAGCAGGATTGGTATTCGCTCACACTCGCCGTCGTGTGGCGCGGCCCCCGAGCCTGTGCACGATTTCGTGCTGATGCGGTCTGTGGGCGCGCTGGCGCCACACCGCTGTCAAACAGTTGGCAGTCGCTCCGCCTACCACGCGCGGTAGCTCCCAGGGTCCCCCTCGAGCCCGGTCCCGAAAGCGCCGGAAACATCCGCACGCCGGAGCCGCCGGGCTGCGCGGGTGTCCCGTCGACGCCACAGGGATCGCAATGACGATGCCCACGCCGCATACTCGACGAATGTTGCGCGCCGCCATCGATGCCGGCGCCATCCTCGCCGCCATCGCGTTCATCGCGACCTACTTTCCGACTGGCGTGATGTTCGCGCCGACGATCACGAACGGCGGCGACATGGGCTCGCACTACTATCCGGCGTATTACCTCCGCGAGGTCCTCCTGCCGCTCGGTCAGCTGATGGGGTGGTGTCCGGGCAACTACGCCGGCTTTCCGCTGTTTCAGTTTTACTTTCCACTGCCATTCGTGTTGATGGTCGCGCTCTCGGCGTTCATCCCGCTCACCATCGCGTTCAAGCTCGTGACGGTACTCGGCACCTTCATCACACCCCCGTGTGCGTACCTGTGTCTGCGATTGCTCGGCGTGCCGTTTCCGGGTCCGGCACTCGGCGCCCTCGGTACCCTGTGCTTCCTCTTCATGGAGGCGAACTCGATGTGGGGGGGCAATATCCCGTCGACGCTCGCGGGGGAATTCACCTTCTCGGTCGGGTTGGCCCTCGTCCTGGTATTCCTCGGCACACTTCGACGAACGATGGAGACCGGACGTGGCATCGTCGCCAACGGCGTCCTCGAAGCGGTGGTCGGCTTGTGCCACGGGTACGCGCTGCTGTGGGGCGGCCTGGTGTCGCTGCTGGAGCTGCTCACGACGCGCGCCTGGTGGCGTCGCCTGCGGACGCTCGTCGCCGTCCACGGGCTCGCCATTCTGCTGATGGGGTTCTGGCTCGTGCCGCTGCTGTGGTACGCGCCGTGGAGCACGGCCTTCAACCCGACGTGGCTGCTGCAGTCCTGGCGGGAGGTGCTGCCGCCGATTCTGTGGCCGCCGGCGGCCATCGCGGTCGGGTCGGCGCTCGTGCTCGGCGTCGTCTGCTGGTGGCGCCAGGAACCGTACCCGCGCGCGCTCGGAACGTTGTGGGGCGCCATCTTCATCAGCATCCTCTTCTGGGCCACCGCGCACTCGTTCCACGTCGTCGACGTCCGATTCATGCCGTTTCTGCAGCTCGGGCTCTGCCTGGCGGCCGCCGCCGGCCTCGGCCGACTGCTCGCGATGTTGCCCGTTCCCGAGCTCTGGCCGGTGATCGGCGCGCTGGCGACACTCCCCTTCGTCCAGTCGCAGGTCACCTTCATTCCCGGCTGGATCAACTGGAACTACTCGGGCTTCGAGCGCAAGGGACCGTGGAACGTGCTGCGCGGGATCAACGACTTCGTCGCCGGCGATTTCCGCGATCCGCGCGTCGTCTACGAGCACGATCCGGCAACGGAGGCCCTCGGCACCGTCCGCGCCTTCGAGAACCTGCCGCTGTTCTCCGGGCGTTCCACTCTCGAGGGACTGTACATGCAGTCGTCGCTGACGACCCCGTTCGTCTTCTACCTCCAGTCGGAGATATCGCAGGCGAAATCGTGCCCCCTGCCCTCGTGGGGTTGTACCCGCCTCGATCTCGACCGCGGCGTCGATCATCTCCGCATGTTCAACGTGTCCCAGTTCATCGTGCGAAGCCCGGAGGTCAAGGCAGCCGTCGCGCGCCATCCGGGGCTCGAGCGGCAGACCAAGATCGGAGAGTACGAGATCTACAGGATCCGCGACAACGACGGACGATATGTCGTGCCGCTCACGGTCGCCCCGGCGCTCGTGCGCGTCGACGCCTGGAAGGAAGCGGCATACCAGTGGTTCAAGCGTGCACGTCCGGGCGACCCGGTCCCGGTGTTCGCCACTGATGCAACGGCAACCGATGCGGAGACGTTCTCCGGCACCTTCGACGAGCTGCCGGAGGAATTGCCGCGACTGTCACTGCCAGACCCGCCGAGCCTGACCGAACGGCTCGACATCGGTCGGGTGACCGTGACGGGCTCCAAGCCTGGGCATCCCATTCTCGTCCGCATGTCGTACCATCCACGATGGCGGGCGCGGACGGGTGAGCGGGTGTGGCTCGCCGCGCCGAACTTCATGCTGGTCTTCCCCCGCGGGGAGCGCGTCGAGCTCGTCTTCGAGGCGGGACCGGCACTCTGGCTCGGTCGTGCGTGCACGGCGCTCGGGATCTTCTTGTGTGTTGCGGCGATGCTGCCGGGCAGCCGGCCACTGCGGCTGCGCGCGGGGCGGGCCGTCGACGCGCTCGCGGCCCGCCTGCCCCTCGGCGGATTGCCTGGTCTCGTGCGCGCGAGCGGCGGTTGGCCCGAGTCGGTTCGTCGCAAGGTGCTCGGCGCCGGGATCGCCGCGGTCGCCGTTGCGCTCGGGGTGTTCGTGGCGAGCACATCCGCCACGGATGCCGACGGCGTGTACCGCGAGGGACAGGATCTCTACGGGAAGGGGAAGCTATGGGACTCCTTGCCGTACTTCGTCGAGGCGCAGCGTCTCGCGCCGCTGTCGGCGACGGCAATGCACGCGCGGTACTTCGAGGCGATCATCTACTTCCGCGAGTCGAAGTGGGACGAGGCCGAACGCCGGTTCCGCACCATCGTCGACCGCTTCCCCGAGTCGCCCAACGCGCCCGAGGCATTCTACCACGTCGGCCTCTGCCGCCTTCGCCAGGGAGACGCTGCGGGCGCGGCTGCGGCGTGGCAAGAGACGGTACAGCGCTTCCCGGAATCGAAGTGGAGCGGATTTGCCAAAGAGCGCCTAGCGGAGATTGGTTGAAACCTCCGCCCGTGACCGGCCAGTGTGGTCGTACGCCGCCGCGGGCTGCGGCGACGCCGGCCGTCGGGGCCATCAACGACTCACCATGAAGGTGATATTTCACGGGGACGACTTCGGGCTGACCGGCGCCATCAACGACGGAATTCTCGAGGCGCATGATCGCGGGCTGCTCCGCAGCACGTCCCTGATCGTCTCCGGGATCGCGGCCGAGCATGCGGCGAGTGCGGTCAGAGGGCACCCGGGACTCGACGTCGGCCTGCACGCCACACTGGTCGAAGAGCGTCCGGTGCTCTCCCCCGACCGGATTCCGAGCCTCGTGACGGGCGACCGGTTCCTGCCGGACTTCCGCACCGTGGCGTTGCGGTACGCCGTCGGGCGCTGGCGCCCAGCCGAGGCATGCGCGGAGATCGCGGCGCAGTGGGATCGACTCGCGGAGCTCGGTCTGCAAGCATCCCACTGCGACGGACATCAGCATCTCCACCTGCTTCCAGGCGTGCTGCCGGCGGTCGTCGAGCAGGCACGGACACGCGGTATCCGCTTCGTGCGATCGCGCCCCGTCGAGCCGGTGTGGCGCGGCGAGCCGCTCGTGCGGCGGTGTGAGTTTCTCGTGCTCTCGGGCATCACCGCGCTCTCGCGACGGCGTGCGTACGCGCGCGGGGCGGAGGGGTATTCGTTCGTGACCGTCGGGTTTGCGGCGGGCGGGGGAAGGCTCACACGGACGCGACTGCTCGAGATCCTGGACCGGCTCGGCGAGGAACCGGTGGTGGAGGTCATGCTGCACCCCGGGCGAGTCGATGCCGATACCCGGCGGCGGTACGGGCACTGGGGGTACCACTGGGAGCGGGACCTCGCGCTCCTGTGTGATCCTGGGCTTGCCGAGGAGCTCGACCGCCGTGGCATCGAGGTGACGTCCTTTCGAGAGTTGACCGCGTCGGCCGGCGAGCCGGCCGTCGATCGGGGGAGGCTGCCGGAGACCGCGTAGTGCGCGAGCTCTTTGCTCGGCGGTCGATCAGCGCCGGTCGTGCGAATGCCTGAGCCCGTGTGGACGACGCGCGCGTACGAACCCGGAGACGAAGCCGGCATTCTGGCGTTGCGCCGGGTGACGTTCGGCGACATCGACCAAGCGCGCCTGACGCCGGAGGTGTGGCGCTGGCAGTTCGCCGACAATCCTGCCGGTTGCGCCTACATCCGTCTCGCCGATCATGGCGGCACGATCGTCGGACAGTATGCGGCGATTCCGACACGCTTCCGGGTAGGAGCGGACAGGGGTGGCAATCGTACCTTCGCGATGTCCTGCGACACGATGACTCATCCTGCCTACCAGCGACAGGGGATGTTCGTTCGCCTGGCGCAGGAGCTGTACGAGGACATCGCAACGCGCCTGGGCGTGACCACCGTCTGGGGGTTTCCGAATCCAGCATCCTACCCGGGTTTCCGCGGCAAGCTCGCGTGGTTCGACGTCCACGAGTTTCCGACGTTCGTCAAACCGCTGCAGAGCTCCCGGGTGCTGGCGCGCTACCTCGGAAGCCGCGCTCTGGCCAATGCCGTTGGTGGCGCCGCAGATGGGCTGTTCCGCCTGGTGACCCCGCGCGTGCGCGCACCCCGGCGCTGCACGGTCACGCCGGTCGGCGCTTTCGACGGGCGGTTTGCCGATCTGTGGGATCGCCACCAGACGCTGGCCGAGGTCATCCAGGTTCGAGATCCGGCGTATCTTCACTGGCGCTACCGTGCCGCGCCGGTGTTCGGGTATGAACCGTTCGAAGTGACCGTCGACGGGGCGCTCGGAGGGTACCTCGTGCTCCGCTCATTGACGCTGTTCGACATGCCCTTCTGTGCCATCGTCGACCTCTTTCCGTGCCCCATCGTAGACGCCGAGATTACGCGCGAGGTGCTGGCGTTCGCGCACCTGCACGCCGCGGCCGGCGGTGCGGCCTTTCTCACCGCGCTCCTGCCGCCGAAGCACACCCACCACCTGACCCGCTTCGGTTTTCTGAGGGTGCCGCGCATGGTAAATCCACGTCCCTGGCGATTCGGGTGCCGATGTCGGCCGGCCGACGAAGCCGTGTTCCGCAGCATCGACAACTGGTACGTGACGTACGGTGAATCGGACATTGTCTAGCCCCGTGTCAGAATGCGTCGTTCATGAATACGAGTTCCAAGTCCGATGGCGAGCACCCGATCGGGAGCGCGGGCCCCGGCGGCGAGGCGCGGATAACCGCGACGACTCCCTTCACGGTCGCCATCCCGGTCTTGAACGAAGAAGCCATTCTCGTGCCGAACACGGAACGCCTGCTCGCGTTCCTCGACAGCCTCGACCGCGAGTTCGAGCTCATCATCGGATCGAACGGCTCGACGGATTCCACGACCGCCCTCGGGGTCGATCTGTCGAGGCGCTTTCCCCGGGTGACCTTCTTTCACATCCCGCAGCGCGGCGTCGGCCTCGCGTTCCGGCAGTTCGTCCAGCGGGCCCGGTATCCGCTCCTCGTTTCCATCGACATGGACCTGTCGGTCGACCTGGAATTCGTGCGCGCGGCGCTGTGGCTGCTCGAAACACACGACGTCGTCATCGGCTCGAAGAAGCTCGGAAAGCAGAAGCGATCGTGGATGCGCAAGACCGGCTCCGATCTGTTCCTCCGCATTGCGCGGCTCTTCCTCGGCATGACCTATGAAGACTACTCGATCGCGGCCAAGGCCTATCGGGTGGAAACGCTGAAGCGCTACGCTGCGTGCATCGATGCCGGCTCGTCGTATGTGCTGGAGATCACCTATCGGGTGCAGCGGGGCGGCGGGCGCGTCGTTGAAATTCCGGTCTCGTGCGAGGACTGGCGGGCATCGAAATTCAACCTAGTTCACGAGGCGGTGTACAAGTACGGGAAGCTGTTCCGTCTCTGGTTGCGGACCAGACGCTCCGCCGTCTGACACCCCCGATCGTCGGAACGCCGCATTTTGCGACGGGTCGTGAATCGTGCTCTCTTGCGCCCGTGGAGAACGACGTCGAGCAGTCGAGGCGCCTCGAGGCTGAGGCCCGCATTTTCGCGCGCTATCTGGTCGGTCAGACGCCGCCGCGGGAGCTGATCGATCGCTACGTGGAAGCCAACCGGATCCTGCGCACGCCGTCCGTCACCGACCAGGACGCGGCGCTCGTCGCGTTCGTTCGCCACCACCCGTGGACGGTGTCGTTCCTGGACGCGGCAACCGGCATCCTCCGCCGCGATGGGCTCCTGCGCAGCAAGCTGCTCATCATGGCCGCGATCCTGGAAGCATCGCCGGCATTTGCCGGCGAGTTCCTGCCCCGCACGGCACGCCCGATCGGCCTGATCGTGCGCCTGCTCTCGCTCGGCGTCGTTGCCGCCGTTCAGGTCGGTATCGGGGTCGCGTTGTACGTCGTGGCGGCTCGATCGCGGGCATGACGGACGTCATCATCGTCGGCTCCGGCCCAGGCGGCGTCAACAGCGCGGCCCCGCTCGTCGAGGCGGGATTCCGGGTCACCATGCTCGACTACGGCAACGAGGACCGGCGCTACGCGCCGCTGATCCCCAACCAGTCGTTCTCCGCGCTGCGGCGCCACGACGTGCAGCAGCACCGCTATTTTCTCGGCGATCGCTTCGAGGGCATTCCGTTCGGTCCCGTACGCGTGGGCGCCCAGCTGACGCCACCGCGGATGCACATCCTGGCCGACGCCGCCGAGCGGATACCGGTGGACACGGACGGTTTTTCGGTGTCGATGAGCCTCGCGCGCGGAGGCCTCGGCGCGGGATGGAGCGCCGGCGTGTTCCCGTTCTCGGATGACGAGCTGCGCGGCATGGGACTCGGACTTCAAGAGATGCAGCCGCACTACGACGCCGTGGCCGAGCGCATCGGTGTCGCCGGCGACCGCGACGACCTGGAGCCGTTCTTCCCCGTGAGCCCGACGATGATGCCACCGCTCGGGATCGACTCGAACGGCGAGGTCGTTCTGGCGCAGTATCAGCGGACCCGCGCTTCGCTCAATGCCGCCGGTTTCTTCCTGGGGCGGCCGCGCGTGGCGGCGTGCACGCGCCGGCATCGGGACCGCGGCCCGTATGGCTACCAGGACATGGACTTCTGGGCCGACCTGGACCGGAGCATCTACCGGCCGCAGTGGACGCTGGACGAGCTGCAGCGTTCACCAAGCTTCACCTACGTGAGCCGGCAGCTGGTCCGTCGCTTTGCGGAGGAAGGCGGCCGGGTTCTGGTTCGCACGCGCCATGCCGACACGGGGGCGGAAGAATCCCACGAGGCAAGGGCCCTGGTGCTGGCCGCGGGCACCCTCGGTACCGCGTGGATCGTCCTGCGTTCGTTCGGGCGCTACGACACTCGCGTTCCCATCCTGTGTAACCCGTACGCATACGTGCCGACGCTCAATCTGCGCATGATCGGCCGCGAGCCGCGTGACGAGCGCTACAGCGTGGGGCAGCTCACGGCCATCTTGCGGCCGCCGGGTAACGGCGGTCGCATCGTGCAGGCGCAGCTCTTCTCGTACCGCTCCCTCTTGACCTTCAAGCTCATGAAGGAGTCCCCGCTTCCGTATCGCGCATCGTTGCGCATCTTGCGTCTGCTGATGCCGAACTTCGCGATCCTCGGGATTCACCATGCCGATCGCCCCTCGCCCGGCAAGTACTGTGTCTTGCGCCGCGGGTCCGGCGGTAGTGACGACCGCCTCGAGATCGCATACCGCCAGAGCGACGAAGAGCGTCGGTCCAACGAAGCCGACGAGCGCGCCATGGTGCGCTGCTTCCGGCGTCTCGGGTGTTTCCCACTCAGGACGATTCGTCCCGGCCATGGCGCGAGCTTGCACTATGCGGGAACCTTCCCGATCACGCCCCGGGAAGAGCAGCTCACCTGTGACATCGACAGCTGCCTGCGGGGCACTGCGGCGGTCTATGTCGCCGACGGGTCGATCTTTCCGTGGGTGCCGCCGAAAGGCCTGACATTCAACCTGATGGCCAACGCGAACCGCGTCGGTACGCTGCTGGCGGAGCGCCTCGCGTGAGCGGCGAGACGACGCACCGGGCCGTCGTCGTCACGGGGGCCTCGGGAATGCTCGGCCGCCATCTCTGCGCCCACCTGTCGCGCCGGGGATGGGCGGTGCGCGCGCTCGTCCGCGCCCCGAGCACGCTGCCGCCCGAAGTGCCCAGAAGTCGCGTCGGGCGCTGCGATCTGCCGGAGACGATCGATGAATCCGCGCTCGGCGGGGCGGCCGCCGTCGTGCACTGCGCCTACGCAACGCGGGTGACCGATCTGACCGAGGCGCGCCGGGTCAACGAGGACGGCACCCGTCGCCTCCTCGACGCGTCACGACGAGCCGGCGTACCTCGGTTCGTGTTCGTGTCGACCGTGGCCGCCGACCCACGGGCACCCAACTACTACGCCCGTAGCAAGCACGCGCAGGAGACGCTGCTCGACCGGGACCGCGACCTCGTCATCCGGCCCGGGCTGATCCTCGCCAGGGAGGGACAGGGCCTCTTCCAGCAGATGCGAGACACCATGCGGCGCACGCGCCTGGTGCCGCTGTTCGGCGGCGGCGTTCAGCCGCTGCAAACGATCCATGTGGACGATCTCTGCGAAGCGTTCGGGCGCGCGCTCGAGCGTGGCGTCACCGGTGCGCTGAACGTGGCGGAGCCGACGCCAGTCGATTTCGCGACCTTCATGCGGATGCTGGCGTCTCGGTTGGGGGTCCGCTGTCTGTTCCTACGGCTGCCGTTCGGACCCGTCCTGGCCATGATCCGGGGGCTGGAAGCGATGCGCGTGCCGTTTCCGCTGCGCTCGGAGAGCCTGCTCGGTATCAAGGCGCTGCGGCAGGTACCGGTTGCAGAGGATCTCCGGAGGCTCGATCTCACCGTGCGCTCGGCAGCGGAGAGCCTGGCGGACGTGGTGTAGCCGAGCGAGGCGCACAGCGAGTGGGGCGCGCCTGCGCCGGGCAGCAGGCTCAGCCGGCGCCGAAGGCGAAGGCCTCGAGGGAAGAGACGACATGGCAGATTTCGCAGAAGACACCGAGCTCACGGGCGGTGGGGGGCGCTACCGGGCCGTCCTGTCGCGGGACTGGGAGGTGTGGGGCCCGCTCGGCGGATACGTGGCTGCGATTGCGCTTCGTGCGATCGGCGCCGAGAGCCGGGGGATGCGACCTGCCAGCATCAGTTGTCAGTTCCTGGCGGCGGCCGCCTTCGAGGCGGTCGACGTCGAGGTCGTGACGCTGCGCAAGGGCCGGCGGTCCCATGCGTTGCACGTGCGAATGTCCCAAAGGGGCCTCCCGGTGCACGCCGCAACCGGGTGGGTGGTCGATGCAGGGATGCCCGGTCTCGACCACGATCACGCGGTCATGCCCGAGGTGCCGCCGCCATCGAAGCTTCGCAGCTACGCGGACTGCGCCGAGAACTACGACGAGTGGTATCCGGCCTGGCATGGCGCCATCGACGGCCGGCCGACCGTCTGGACCGACGAGCCCCAGCCTCCGCTGTGGCGAGCGTGGATGCGCCTGCAACGGACCCCGGCGCTCGTCGACCCGTTCCTCGATGCCGCTCGCTCGCTCATGTGGATGGATCTGATGATGTGGAACGCCGCACTGCAGCCGCATCTGCCCTGGCCGCCGGCGTACATCGCGCCCAATCTCGATGTGTCGGCGATCTTCCACGCCAGCGCCGCGGATGACGAGTGGCTCCTGTGCGACAGCTCGGCCCCCGTCGGCCGTGACGGGCTGGTTGGATGTAGCGGCCGCGTGTGGTCGCCTGACGGTCGTCTCGTCGCCTCGGGCAACTCGTGCCTCTTTTGCCGGCCGAACCCCCAGTACGAGCAGGATCTCGAGCGGAGACGAAGGTGGGAGACGACGCGGCACCGCCAGACGAGCTAGCGTGGTGCCCGCAAGACCCCGTTGCGGCGAGCGACAACCTGGGTCCGGATCCGACGCGAACGGGCGCTGCCGGCCGCGGGCGGCGGCCCGGCGTGTGGGAACTCGCGTGGCCGACGATCGTCTCGAATCTCCTCTTCTCCGCGGTCGGATTCGTCGACATCAAGATCGTCGGCTCCCTCGGCGCGTCCGCCGTGGCCGCGATCACGACCGGGACCCGGGCGCTGTTCGTGGTCCAAGGGGTGCTGATGGCAGTTACCGCCGGGACAACGGCGCTGGTCGCCCGCGCCTGGGGCGCCGGTGATCGCGATGAGGCGGCACGGGTGACGCGCGCCTCGCTGTGGCTTTCTCTCGGTATCGCGCTGGTGCTCACGGTCGTGAGCGTCGTCTATGCAGACACGCTCACGGGAATCTTTCGCCTCGATGCGCGGACCCTCGAGCTCGCGACCACGTTCATTCGCTGGCTCAGCCTGTTCAACCTGGCGTTCGCGGTCAACGTGACCTTGAGCGCCGCGTTGCGCGCCGCGGGCGATGTGATCACGCCGCTCTGGATCGGCGCGCTCACCAACCTCGTCAGCGTGCTCCTCGTCTACGGGTTCGTCTATGGGCGTTTCGGGATGCCCACGCTGGGCGTGGCAGGCGCAGGGCTCGGGAACGGCGTGGCGCTGCTGCTCGGGGCGCTGGTGATCGGCACGCTGTGGGTGCGGGGGCGGCTCGTCGTCGGACCGGGTACGGCCGGTGCGCTCCGCTGGGAGCGCATACGGCGGCTGATCCGCATCGGCTATCCGGCTGCGCTGGAGCAGGTGGCCTGGCAGGGTGGCTTCATCGCCTTCCTCTGGATCATCGCGCTCTACGGTACGGCCGCGTACGCCGCCTATGGCATCGGCGTGAACATCCTGTCGTTCTCCTTCGTGGTCGGATTCGGATTCTCGATAGCGGCTTCCACCCTCGTCGGTCAGCATCTGGGTGCCGGCGATCCCGATGGCGCGCGGCGCCGGGGCTGGCGGGCCATGCGGTTCTCGATCGGGGTCATGCTCCTCTTCGGCACGCTGATCGTCGCCTTCGCGAGGCCGATTGCGAGCTTCCTGATCGACGATCCGGAAGTGATCCGCCTGACGGTCGCGTTCATCTATATGCTCGGCTCGGTGCAGGGGCTGATGGCGATCGAGTTCTCGCTCGCGGGCGCGCTGCGCGGCGCCGGCGATACGCACTTCCCGTTCGTCACGGTGCTGGTGGGCCTCTTCGGCGTGCGCATCGCGCTGGCGCTGTGTTTCGCACGGCTCGGGCTGTCGGCCGAGTGGGTCTTCTCGGCCTTGATTGCCGACTACATCGTCAAGGCTACGATGCTGACGATGCGCTTCCGGGGCGAACGATGGAGATTCGCCGTTCGCTAGCCCGAAGTTCCCGCTGAGCGAAAGCAGTAAGTGGCGGAAAAATCTCCGGAAGGGCCAGGGCTTGGAGGGCAGTGTGTTGGCATGTAAAAGGGATGAGATGACTTGACGGTAGGGGAAAT
>Ga0187892_10003604_pt1 | contig 27885 bp, 23 predicted proteins | sample MA1701073metaG_FD_139345 | JGI IMG/M metagenome (GOLD analysis project Ga0187892, IMG submission 139345) | Bio-ooze microbial communities from a basaltic lava cave in the Kipuka Kanohina Cave System on the Island of Hawaii, USA - MA170107-3 metaG ... | reverse complement strand
CATGATGCGAGGCGCATCACCAGCGGGGGATGAAAATGCAGGCGAAGCCGCAGCACGACAGAGTCCCTGAAGAACGAAACCACGGAGGACACGGGGGACACGGAGGGCGAGGCGTCCTCTCGGCGTCCTCCGTGTGCTCCGTGGTGCGGTTCCCTCCGTGGGCCCCGGGGTGCATTTTCCGAGGAAGCACGGAAGCCACGGAACGACACGGAAAGGAGCTGAAGCGTTGGTTGGCAGGCTCGAGAACCCACCCGTCCTCGGCGATCTCGGCGGGCTCCGCGCGAGCCGTTCCTGGGGACGCTGTACCCCACCGATCCATAGGAGGGTAGGACCATCGCATCCCCGATCGACTGGCACGGGCGTCCCATCTCGCCGATCGAGCTTCAGGAGCGGCTCGGGCACGACCCGATGGACCGCGCCTACAAGGGGGCGGAGAGGGTCCGCCGGCCGCAGAACCTCGCCCGCAGTTTCGAGACGTACCTCCAGTCGCAGACGGCGCTGCGGATCCTCTCGTTCGATGACGTGCTGCGCTTCCTCGTCGGCTGCCGCTACGTGCGCGACCGCGAACTCTTCGGCAAGGAGGAGGTGTGGCAGCACCCGAACGACTTCGAGCGCGCGCGGGCGGGGGACTGCGAGGACCACGCGCTCTGGGCGTGGGCGCAGCTGGCGCAGCTCCGGATCGAGGCGCGCTTCACGGCGGGCTTCCGCAAGGGCGGGCACGCGTGGGTGACGCTCTACCGCACCGACCCGCCGGGCATCTTCGAGACGACGTCGAAGGAGCCGGAGCGCGCGGTGAAGGACCCGCGGGAGGACGCGTCGTACGAGCCGATCTGGTCGGTCGACGCCCGGCTGCGGTTCTGGTGGCACCGCAGGCCGAAGAAGCGCGCGGGCGGGGGCGAGGGCATCGAGTTTCTGGAGCGTCCCGGCGGCGGGGGGCTATAATCGCGCATCACTGGGGGGAACGCTCATGTCCACCGACAAGGCCGCGGCCGAGGCGCGCCTGCGCGAGCTCAAGGCGCAGCTGGAGCGGGATCCGTTCAACATCAACCTGCGCATGATGTTCGCGGCGCGGCTGGAGGAGGCGGGCAAGCTCGGCGAGTCGCTGCGCGTGCTCGAGGACACCGTGGACAAGGCGCGGCGCAACCTCGGGGTGGCGTACTTCCAGACGGCGGACAAGCTGCTCAAGCTCAAGCGCCCGGACGAGGCGTTGCGCACGTACGACGCGGCGATCGAGGCCGACCCGTCGAACGCGTCGTTCTACCTCTCGGGCAAGGCGGCCGCGCTCAAGGCGATCGGCCTGCACGACAAGGCGAAGGCGATCTACCAGCAGCTCATCTCGCAGCCGGGGCTGGCGAAGACGACGCGCCGGATCGCGATCGACGAGCTGAGGAAATTCCAGTAGTCAGCGGCCCTTGCCGACCAGGTCCTCCACGGTGCGGCAGCGCAGGAGCCGGAGGCACTCGCGGAAGACGACCGCGGTGACCTCGCAGTCGCCGATCGAGCGGTGCCGCGCGGCGAACTTCGCCCCGAACGCCGCCGCGAGGTTGTCCAGCCGGTAGCTCGAGAGCCCCGGCCGCGCCGCCCGCGCGAGCGCCACGGTGTCGACGGTGCTCACCGGCAGCTTCAGGGCGCCGGCGCGCTGGAACTCGGCGTTGAGGAAACTGAGGTCGAAGTCGGCGTTCTGCGCGACGAGCACCGTCCCCGCGAGGAAGCGGCGCAGGTCGGGCGCCAGCGCGGCGAAGGTCGGCGAGGACTTCACCATGTCGTCGGTGATGCCGTGCTTCTTCGTCGAGTCGGGCGGGATCGGGCGCTCCGGGTTGACGAGCGAGTGGTAGCGGTCGAGCTCGCGGCCCGACTGCACCTTGATCGCGCCGATCTCGCAGACGCGATCCCCGGCCGGGTCGAGACCCGTCGTCTCGACGTCCAGAACGACGAACGTCGCCGCCCCAATCTCCACGAGCCCGGATGTTACTTGGACGCCGGGAGCTTGTCAACCCGTCCCATCGCCCGGCGCCATAGAGCATGGGTCACCGCGGCGACCCACGCGAGAAAGCACGCCATGAGCGCTGCCATCGACACCGCCGTCGCCCACGGATGGCGCAGCATCACGGAGACGCTCAGCGCGATCCCGAGCGCCCACGCGGGCGCCGACGCCCAGGCGAGAGCGCGCGGGAAGCCGCGCGTCGAGTGCGCGGCGACGGCGATCATCATCCCGGCGATCGTGTAGAGCCCGTTGGCGAGCGCGCCGGTCAGGAGCGTCGCCGTCCCCTCCGCCGCGAGCACCTCCCGCGTCTGCGGCAGGGTCAGGAGCACGCGCGTCGACTCGCCGGGAGGCAACGATGCGTACCGTGCGGGGAGGAGGAACGCCAGCAGATACTCCGCGTACAGGTCGGCCGCGAGCCCGGCCGTCGCGGTCGCGACGGCGACGCCGCGCACGAGCCGCATCTCGTCCGAGAGCGTCGCCGCGAACGCCGCGTAGAAGAGCACGAGCGTCGGGCCGGCGACCATCCACGTGCCCCACGCGATGCGCCAGTCGCGCACGTTCGCCAGCACCCACGAGGAGCGCTCGGCCAGCGGGTGCAGGTCGCTCCCGTGCCGGAGGATGAGCGCGGCGGCGGCGCTGGCGACGAGGTTCGCGCCGAAGCAGACGTACGCCACGACGACGGCGCGGCGGAAGGCGCCGCGCGCTTCCGGGTCCGACCGTGTCCAGTCCATCAGGCGGGCGGCTCCGGCTTGGGGCCCGCGGCCGTGCCCCGCTCCCCGGGCTTCGGCGCCTGCTCCGGCTGCGGCGGCGGCGGGGCGGCGGGCGCCGCCTTGAGCGCCTGGCTCACCGCCATGCGAATCGTCGTGTTCCCCTCCTTGCCGACCTTCTCCAGCATCTTCTTCACGTCGTCCGTGCCGAGCTGTCCGAGCGCCCACACGGCGGCGGCGCGGATGTCGTCGGGATACCCCCTGACCATGCCGAACATGCGCGGCCGCGTCTCGGCGATCTTCGACAGCAGCGGCGCGGCGGCCCGCGTCGGCACCGCGGCGAAATAGTGGCAGCAGGCGGTCGTGATGCGCGGCGGCGGGTCGGCCTCCAGCAGGGTGCAGATGTCGGTCGCCAGCTCGGCGGCCCGGAGCTCGGTCGCCAGGCGGACGAGCATGGGCCGCACCTCCTCGGGCATCTCCTTGAGCGCGCGCCGCAGCACCGCCGTCGTGACGGATCGCGGCAGCCGCTTCAGCAGCGCCGCCGCCGCCGCCCGCACCGCCTCCTCCGGGCTCTGCATCGCGCGGATGAACACCTCGTCGAGCCCCGACGCGCCCGCCAGCTCGACGACCTCGAGCACGGCGACGGCCCGATCGCACTCCGTGTCGGACTGCACCTGGCGCGCCAGCGCCTGGGCGCCCGTCGGCCCGATGAGCTTCAGCGCCCCCGCAAGCGCCTGCCGCACCGGCAGCGTCCGCTCGCCGACGATCGCCTCGATGAGCGGCGATGCGGCGCCGTCGCCGAGCGAGGCGAGCAGCTGCGCGGCCAGCTCGCGGTCGTCCCGGTTCCCCTTGCGCATGCGCTCCAGGAGCGCCGGCATGAACTTCTTCTGCGAGATGTTCCGGCCGAGCTCGTTGAGCAGGAGCACGATCTGCGAGGGCGTCGCGGGGTTGTTGCGCCGCTGCGCCACGCCGTCGCGCAGCACCTCCACGAGCGGCGCGAACTGCCCGACGGAGGCCGCCGACCCGGTCCAGACCGCGAGCGTGTCGACCAGGGCCTTCGCCGCCGGGGGCGAGGTCTCGGTCCGGACGACCTCGCGCAGGGAGGGGGCGGTCGCGGAGACGACCATGCGCTGGGTTTCCGTCGACGTTCCGACGAGCGCGCGCGAAAGGATGCGCAGGGCGTGCGAGCGGTTGTCGGCGTTGGGGTCGCGCAGCGCGCCGCAGAAGTGCTGCACGAGCTGCACCGCGAGATCGCACATCGAACCGAAGTTAAGGGCTTCCAGGAGCGGGCCGAGGGACTTCTCGAACGACTCGGTCAGGAGGTCGGCCGGCGGCTTGGTGATGAAGACGCGCGCGCGCACGTCCGCCCGCGCCCGCGGGCTCACGCTCACGCGCTTCGGCGGACGGCCGACCGTCGGCGCCGTCGGAAGCAGCATCGCCTCCGACGCCCCCTGCTCCGTCGCCTGCTCGCCTTCCTTCACCGACTCGCGCCGGGCGTACACGCGCGCGCCGAAGCGGAAATGACGGATGTTCGCCTCGACGAGCATGCGGTCGCCGCGCATGCGCGCCTCCGGGTCGTCCGCCGGCAGGGCGAAAAAGGCGGCGAGCGTGCGCATCTCCTCCACGGTGAGCCCGCGGAGGAAGGTGACGCTGAGGAGCTTGCGCCGCGCGATCTGGTCCTGCAGGAACTCGCCCGTCTCCGCCATCGCGCGCGCCTCGATCGGCTTGCCGTTCGCCAGGATCCGCCCCTCGGCGGTGGCGATCGTCACGCTCGGATACTCCTTGAGCAGCTCCTCGAAGGGCTTCTCGGCGGCGTTCAGGCTCTCCTGGACGAGCGCGTGCCCGGGCGGGTAGAGCTTCAGGCTGTCGGCGGACGCCTTGAAGTAGCGCAGCGCTTCGTGGAGGAGTTTGATGCCGGCCGTGTCGAACGTGCGCTCCGCCACCGCGTGCATGTCGGTGCCGGAGGCGCGGTGCGCGACGTACGCGCGCTGGACGATGTCGGCGTTCTTGAGCCCGCGCGCGATGATGAACTTGTCCCAGTGGTCGACCGACATCGCGCTGTGCGGGATCGACTCGGAGAGGCCCGCGATGACGGCGTCGAGCTCGTCGGGCGTGATGCCGCGCTGGAACGTGAGCTGCGAGACGAGGCGGTCCTCGATCACCGTGCGCAGGTCCTCGCGCGCGCTGCCGGGCCGCACGGGGAGCGAAACGTTGTTCGCCTTGAGGAGCTGCCCGTCGACCGCCAGCGTGACCGGCGAGGCCAGCCCGAGCAGCTGGTCGAGCGACGCCTTCACCTGCTGGGTGAAGCCGCTCGAGAGCTGGCTGCCCTGCGGATAGAGGCGGCCGATGCGCAGGGCGCCCACGAGAGCGCGGGAGAGCGTGTCGAACACGTTCTGCCCCTCCGTCGTGAGCGGCGTGGTGCCCGGGGCGATGCGCTGGATGCGCGCCCCGACGGGGCCGGCCGAGGAGGTGCTGCGCTTGTCGCGCAGCGACCGCAGCGACTCGCCGCGATCGACGGAACCGCTGCGCTCGAGGTGGAAGACGGCCGCCTCGACGAGCCAGCCGGCGTCCTCCGGCAGCCGCGCCTCGCAGATCTTGCCGACGCGCAGGTGGAACCGGCGGCGAGCGAGGAGGTCGATGCTCTCGTAGCACGAGGCGCGCGCGAACCCGCACGAGAACTCCATCACCTCGGGGACGCGGGGATCGGCGATGCGGATGACGCGCGCGTGCGCCGCGCGGTCGAGCGCGTCCTGCAGCTCGAGGTCGCGCCACGCGAGCATCTCCTGGAGGATGTCGACGTCGAACGTGGTGCCCATGACCGACGCGCAGTGGAGCGCCTCGCGCGTCTGCGCGGGGAGCGCCGCGAGGCTGGCGAGCACGGCGTGCCTGGGGGACGGCGGCACGGCCGAGGGCGCCAGCTCCGCGAACGTGCGCCCCGTCAGCGCGGTCGTCCGGACCACCTCCTCGACGTAGAGCGGGCTCCCGCGGCCCTGCGTCGCCATCGCGGTGTCGAGCTCCGGAGCCTCGGGGCGCTCCGGGACGATGGCGCTCGTCAGGCCGCGCACCTGGTCGGTGGTCAGCCCGCGCATCTCGATCTCCTCCACGCGGCGCTGCTTGCGCATCCCCTCGAGGAAGAGCGGAAAGGGGGATTCGCCCTCGTCGGCCACGCCCCGCGGGTCGGTGCATGTCATGAGCAGCAGCAGCGGCAGCGGCGCCGTGAGAAGCCCGCGGTAGACCTCGAGCGAGCTGGGGTCGACGATCGGGGCGTTGCCGACGGTCAGGACGATGCCCGGGCGGAGCCCGGCGACGATGCGAAGGAGCTGCAGCACCGCGGCGCCGGCCACCTGCGGATTGGGCAGCTCCGCGGCTGCGTCGAGCTCGCCGCTGGTGAGGAAGTTCGGGCTGATCACGCGGAGCGCCATGAGGTGCTCCGAGGTGAGCCGGTCCTCCGCGCGCAGCTCGAGGTCGGCCAGCTCGCGGCCCAGGCGCTCGACGAGCGTGCCGACGGTCCGGTACGGGGAGTGGCGCGACGCCTCCTCGCAGTCGGCGCGCGCGGACGCCTGGCCCATGTCGAAGGCGAGCTTCAGCGCGTCGTTGAGGAAGCGGGACTTGCCGAAACCGGCGGGGCCGAGCGCGAGGATGAAGGTCGGCTTCTTGAGGTCGGTGATGACCTGCTGGAGGCGGGTCAGCGCCTGCTCGCGGCCGATGGTGGCGCGGGACGGGATGCGCGCGAGGAGATCGGGGTCGGTCGCCGGCGGCGGCGCGAAGGAGGAGGAGCCCGGCCCGGCGCGGCGGGCGGCGCGGAGGGCGCGCTGCGCCGCGTCGAGGATGCCCGCGGGCATCGGCGCGTCCTCGGGCCGGCCGGCGGCGCCGAGGCAGAAGGTCGCCTGCACCTTCTGCACCGGATCCGCGGAGGCCTGCTTCGCCAGCTCCTCCCCGAGTTTGAGCGCGACCTCCCGCGAGCGCTGCAGCAGCAGCAGCGCGTACGCGTCGGTGGAGAAGCGCACCAGGATCGCCTCGGGATCCGCCGCCTCCTTCAGGCGCTTGCCGAGGTCGCGCACCAGCGACGAGAACTGGTAGTCGCGCATGTCGGGCGGGCGGTCGACGCCGAGGATGACGACGGAGACCGGGGCGCGCGTGGCGTTCCAGTCGACCCGCTCGCGCAGGGCCGTGTAGAGGTAGCGGCGGTTGTGGAGACCGGTCGGCTCGTCCTGGTAGACGATCCGGTCGATCTCGGCGTCGATCTTGATCTCCCCCGCCATGCGGGAGGGATTCTAGCAGATCGGTGCTGCTCCTTGGTTCGTCCGCAAGAAGCCCCGACGGGAGATCCGCCTTCGCCGTGCTGCCGGGGGCGCAACCACTTGCGGGCTTCGGCGGATGACTCGCCCGAGCGGAAGGACTTCTTGCGGGCGAGTCACTCCTTCGCCAGCTTGAGCCCGCGCACGACCGGCGTGCGCCTCCCGTCCCCCTCGAGCTCGACGCGCACCTGCGCCCACTTGTGCCTCTTCGGGAGCGCGATCGAGGGGGCCGCGTCCTTCCACGACGCCTTCGCCAGCTCCTCCTGCGTCTCGGCGGTGCGGACCCGAACGTGCGCGCCGGCCGCCGCCTCCCACGCGAGGGCAAGACGATCGCCGGCCTCGAACTTCTGCGGCTTGGCTGTGCACGAGCCCTTCTCCTCGAGGGCGGCGGCGTAGATCTTCCCCTCGGCGCCCGTTCCGACGAAGAACCGGCCGCGGTGGAGCGCGAGCGCGCCCCGATGGATCGGGCGCCCCTTCGTCGCCTGCCGGTCGAACTCTTTCGCGGGAACGCCGTCCTTCGTGACGCGCGTCCACTTCGCGCCGTCTTCGGTGACGCTGACGTGCCCGTCCTCGCGCAGGCCGTAGAGCTTCGCGCCGTCGCGCCAGAGGTCGATGTATCCGGGCTGGGTCGACGTCCACTTCTTCCCGTCGTACGTGTAGGTGAGATCGGCGTTGATGGCGACGATCTTCCCGGCGAACACCAGGAGGTGCGCGGAGCCGAGCTTCGCGTCGACCTTCTGCCCGTCGAAGCGCACGGGGATCTCCTCCCATCGCTTGCCGTCCCACGCGATAAGCTGGTAGCCGCGCTCGTTCGCGTAGAGCTTCCCCTGGAACTCGACCATGTCGAGGACGCGGCCGAGATCGGCGGTTCGCCGGATGTCGGTCCATGTCCTGCCGCCGTCGGCGGAGGTCCAGACGTGGCCGTGCCCCTTGATCCAGTCGGGGTCGCCGCGCTCGGGGTCGCGCGCGGAGCCGGACGCGTAGAGCGTGGAGCCGATCTTGATGACGTCCATGACGTGCCAGATGTCGCCGGGCATCGGGCCCATCTTCGCCCACGCGTCCCCGTCGAACGTGTGGATGTGCTTCCAGTGGTCGCCCCACGGGAAGTACTCCGGCGCGAGGAGGCGGTCGTCGATGACGCGCAGGTTGAAGAGCATGGACTGCTGGATCTCGCGGACGGCCTTCCACTCGTCCTTCGACGGCGCATACTCGAAGATCTCCGCTGAGCCGGAGTAGGCTGACGGCTCGTAAAGCGACGCGTCGCCGAACGCCATGCAGGCGGAGGCGAAGAGGCGGCCGCGGCAGACGGCCATGTCGGTGACGACGTCGTACTTCGACGGGTCGGAGTGCTCGCGGAGCACGGTGTTGCGCGCCGCGAGCGTGATCTCGCCGGTCGCCTCGTCGACGTGGACGCGATCGAGCTCCTGGACGGCGAAGAGCGAAAGGAGCATCGCGGCCATCATGGGATTCTATACAGGAAGTTGACCTGTGCCGGGTCATTCACGAGTTCACCACCAAGACACCAAGGCGGTTGTGCATGGAACCCCCCTGGTGTCTTTGTGCCTGGGTGGTTAGGTGGACCCCGCGGCCTTGCGCACTTCGGGGCTGCGGTCCTCCTTCGCGTCCTCGAGGAGCTCCGCGGCGTCCTGATGCGCGAGACCGGCGGCGGCCTTCACCGCCAGCGCCCGCGTTTCGTCGCTGAACCCCTTCACGAGGCCGAACATCTTCGCGCGCGCCTCGAAGACGCGCCGGAGGGCCGGAATCGCGCTCGGCACCTTCACGCGCACGAGGTAGTCGCAGCACGCCTTTACGATCGCCTCGTCGTGCGAGCTCTGGGCGATGCGCGTCAGGTCGAGCCCCAGGTCCGACAGGGCGAGCTCCGCCGCCGCGGCGATGGCCGCCAGCGCGATCGCCTGCTGGTCGCTCGACACGAGCCTGCGAAGGCCGCCCGACGCGAGGGCCTTGTCGGCGCGCTTGAGCATGGCGAAGGCGGCCGCTGGCACGCTCGCGTCCGGGTGCGCGATCGCGGCCGCCATCACGGGCGCCAGGGTCGCCGGCCCGGCGGCCTCCAGCACGCTCAGCGCGCGGGAGATCTTCTCCGCCGGCCCGTCGGCCGTGACGAGCTTCGCGAGCTCCGCGGCCGCGCCGAGCTCCTTGAGCGCGAGCGCCGCCAGGCGGCGGTGGTTCGCGTCGTCGCACTCGACCGCGAAGTCGACCAGCACGGAAACCATCGCGGTGCCGAACATGCCCGTGACCTTGAGCGCCGCCTCCCGCATCGAGCCCGTCGACGCCTTGATCGCGGCGGCCAGCGGCCCCTTCGGCCCGGCCATCTCCTGCAGCTTGGCGGCGATCTTCGTCTTGAAGTCCTGCGGCGCCGTCTTGGCGTCGATCCGCTTGCGCACGCGCAGGAGGAGCTCGGACGCGGCGTCGAAGCGCCCGAGCGCGAAGCCGGCGCCGATGCAGAGAGGGATCGCGTCCGCCGCGCGCATCAGGATCGGCACTTCGACCTCCGCCAGCACGAGCGGGCCGAGCGCCTCCACCGCCTTCGTGACGACCGGCCCGCGGGCTTCGGGCGACGCCGTCTCGGCCAGGCCGCTCGTCAGGACCTGGACGGCGCGCTCCCGCAGGGCGGGGCTCGGATCGCGCGCGAGCTCCGCGACGCGGGCGACGAGCTGCGCTCCGAGCTGCACGGTCCAGCCGAAGTTCAGCACCTCGAGGAGCGGACCGAACTCCTTCTCGAAGTCCTCCGAGAGGAAGCGCTCGGGCGGCGCCTTGAGGTAGGCGCGGGCGCGCACGTCGGCGCGCACGGTGACGCCGGCGAAGAACTCGCCCTCCTCGAAGCCTTCTTCGGCGGCAGGTTCCGAGCCGCCGGGTCCGGGGGAAGCTCCGGCCGGAAGCGCGGGCCCGCCGCCCGGAGGTCCGGCGGGAACGCCCGCCGGAGCGGGTCCGTGGGGTGCGGCGATGCGCGCCGTGCCGCGCATGTGCGCGGGGGGCGCCGCGGCGGCCGCCCGGAACTCCGTGTTGCGGTCGTGGCGCATCGGCGCCGGGGCCCCGCTCGCCTTCGTGACGATGCCGGTCGGCACCACGCCGCCGCTGGCGGCGGCGAGCTGCGTGTAGAGCAGCCCGCCGAACTCGAAATGCCGGATCTCGTTGCCGGTCACGACGGCCTTGAAGACGTCCTTCCACGACGGATCCTCCGCCGGCGCGGCGAAGATGCTGATGAGCGCCTGCACCTCCTCCGCGATCAGGCCATCGACCATGATGAGCGACTTGAGCTCGCGCCTGGCGAGCTGCTGCGCCAGCGCGATGCCCGCGTCGCCCACGGTGCGGGCGTCGACGGGCCTGCCGTTGACGATCAGCCCCTCGTCCGAAGCGGCAAGCGCAAGCACCTTCACGCGGGCCGCCAGCACCCCCAGCGAACGCACCGAGTCGCTGACGGACTCCTCGACGAGCGCGTGGCCCGGCGGGTACAGCCGGAGGTTGTCGTAGGCGGCCTTGAAATGGCGCAGCGCCGTGCGAAGCTCCTCGAACTCCTCCGGCGTGAGCGGGCGCTCGATGAACGTCTCGCGCTTCATGATCCGCGTGCCGCCGCCCTCCCCCTCGCGAGCCACGTAGCGGCGCTGCAGGATGTCGACGTGCCGCATCGACTCCCCGTCGAGGAACTGGTCCCAGTGGTCGGAGGCCGTGCGGGCGCGGTTCATGGGCGCCGAAAGCGCCCCGACGAGCGCGTCAAGCTCGCGCGGCTCGATGCCGGACTGGAGCGTCATGGAGGCGACGAGGCGGTCGTTGAGCAGCGCCGCGAAGTCGACCTGCACGTCGAGCGCGCGCGTGCCTTCGGGCGTATGGCGGTTCAGGAGGAGGCCCTTCGCGTCGGCGGCGAAGGTGACCGTCTTCGCCTCCTCGAGCATGCCCAGCGTCGCCTCGTGGAGCTGCCGGTTGAACTGCGCGCTGGTCTGGCTCCACTGGGGGTAGAGGCGGCCGATGCGCAGCAGCGCGGCGAGCGCGCGCATGAAATCGAACGCGCGCTTCTGCGACTCCGCCTGGAGCGCCGCCGTCCCCTCGGGCACGCGGGGCGGGCGACCCACGACGGCCGGCGGGGCGGCCGGCGGCGCGGCGCCTCTCGACGGCGGCTCCCCTTCGCCCCCCTCCTCGCCGGTCGGGGGAGGAAGGCCCGCCGCCTGCATGTGATAGACGCGCTCGCCCTGCGCGCGCTGGGGCGTGTGGATCGCCCCGGAGCGCGCGATCGTCGCGACCCGGCGGTGCATCAGCTTCTTGGCCTCCTCCGCGGTCGTGACGTACCGCACGTCGCGCGCCGTGCTCGACCGGAAGGCATAGTCGTCGGCCGTGCCGCGCTCGAGGTGCTCGATCAGCTTTGTGCTCTCCACCTGGTCGACGGCGTCGAGCGTCTCGCCCTCGCGCTTGCCGGTAACCTCCTGCAGGACCTGCAGGTCGAACCGCGAGCCGATGATCGACGCGTTCGTCACGATCTCGCCGGCTTCCGGGGAGAGCGTCGACAGCACCTGCTCGATGACCGCGTCGAGCGACGCGGGCAGCTCGTCGGGCTCCAGCTTGGGGACCGCGTAGCGGTCCCCCTCGCGCTTGATGCGGTCGCGCAGGATGAGCGAGCGGATCGCCTCCTCGACGTAGAGAGGGTTGCCGCCCGACTTTGAGAAGAGCAGCTCCTCGAAGTCGCGCTCCGCGTTCGAGTTGGGGAGGATCGCGTGGACCATCTGCGTGACCTCGTCGCGGCCGAGCGGCACGAGCGTGAGCGCCTCCATGCCGCCGGACCGCCGCAGGTCCTCGACGAGGTCGTGGAGGCCCGGCTCCTGGCGCGGGTCGAGGCTGCGGACGTCCCCCTTCAGCGCGAAGAAGACGGCAACGGGCGCCCGGCGGTCGCGGATCACGCGCTGAAGCACGTCGAGCGTGCCGCGGTCGCAGTGCTTCGCGTTGTCGAGAAGGATGAGCAGCGGGGAGCGCCGCGTCATCGCGAGCACCGCGGTCTCGAGCATGCCGAGCAGCAGCGGCTTGCGGTCGCGCGGCGAGACCTCGACGTCCTCCTGCCGCCACGAGGAGAGCGACGCGATGAGCTCGCGCGCCACGCGGCGCTGCGCGGGGAAGAGCGAGTCGTGAAGCTCTTGGTGGGCCTCCGGGTTCAGGCGGTAGTACTGGTCGACGAGGTAGATGAGCGAGTGGCCGAGCGACTGCCGCTGCGACTCGTTGCAGATGGCGTGGAGGTAGAGGATCTGGCGGGCGGTGGCGACCTCGGCGATCTCGCGCAGGAAGCGCGACTTGCCGATGCCGGCCGGGCCCTGCACGAAGAGCAGCGAGGGGCGCCCCGCGCGCAGCTCCTCGAGGGCCCCGACCGCGGCCCGGAACTCCTGCTGGCGTCCGCAGAACGTCCGGCAGGGCAGCCCCGCGAAGACGTCGCGCTCCGCGGCGAGCCGCTCGTCGATGCTCCCGCCGACCGACACGCGGTTGCGGCCGGAGCGCTTGGCATGGAAGAGGACCTTGTCGGCGGCGTCCCGCACGGCGTCGGCGTCCTGCCCGTCCTCGGGAAAGGAGACGACGCCCGCGCTGGCGGTGAGCTCGACGGGGAAGCGGTCGCGGCGCGTGCGCAGGGGATTGTCGCGCATGCCCTCGACGAGCTGCCCGGCGAGCGCGGCGGCGGCCTCCTTCGCGAGGCCGGGCAGGACGACGAAGAAGGAGTCGCCGCTGTCGCGCGCGACGACGTCGTCGGCGCGGAACGTCTTCTTCAGCCGCTCGGCGAACGCCTGGAGGACGAAGTCGGCCTCGGCGTGGCCGTAGAGGTCGTTGACGCGGTGGAACTCGTCGATGTCGAGCAGGATGAAGCTGACAGGCGGGCCCTGCGTGGCGGCCCAGTCCACCTGGCTCGTGAGGTACTTCTGGAGGAAGCGCCGGTTGTAAAGCCCGGTGAGGTCGTCTTCGAACGAAACGGCCGGAATGTCGGCCAGACCCATGTACGAGGGAGTATAGCCTACTTTGCGCGCTTTGCTTCCAGCCGCTGCTTCTCATCCATGATGCGGGCGAGGTCCTGCTCGCCGGACTTCAGGATCTGCGCGTAGTCGAGCGCGTCCTGGCGAAGCACGGGGTCGCGCTCCGCGACGCGCTCGAGCGCGGCGGCGGCGTCGGCGCGCCCGGCCCGGACGAGGCTCAGCATCATGGCCGCGCGCGCGGCGGCGTCGCCTTCGCGGGCGATCGCGGCGTCGAGCTGCTGGACGGCCGCGGCGCGGTGCTCCGCGCGCACGTCGCCCAGGGCGTCGGCGGCGGAGAGCCGCACGTCGATCGAGCGGTCCTGCAGGAGCGACGCCACGTCCCGCACCCCGGCCTCATCCGCGTCGCGCAGGGCGAGCGAGAGGATGGCCTGCGCGCGGAAGTCGTCGGCGGACGCGCCGCGCGCGATCGCGAGGAGCTCCCCGTTGACGGCCGCGGCGGCCTCATGGTTCTTCACGCCGTACTCCTTGAGCGAGGCGAGCGCGCTGTGGCGGACGGCCGGATCGGGCTCGTCCTTCGCCAGGCGCAGGAGCGTGCCGCGCACCGCGCCGTCGCGGTCCCACGCGCCGGCGAGGAACTGCAGCGCGGCGCGGCGGCGCTCGGGGGCGGCGTCGGCGTCCGCCATCTGCTGGAAGGCGCGCACGGTCTCGGGCGCGTTGGAGGCGTCCGGGTTCTGCTGGAGCGCGCCGATGTAGACTTCGAGCACCGCCGGATCGCGCTCCGCGCGGATGAGATCGAGGACCTGGATCGCGGAGGTGCGGCCGTCGGCGAGCTGCAGCGCGAGCAGCTCCTGCAAATCGTTGAGCCGGCGGGAGCGGTCGGGCGCCGCCGCGAGGGCGTGGAGCTTCTCCGCCGCCTCGGCGCGCTCCGCGTGCGTCGGTTCAGGCTTCGCGTCGAACGCCTCCGGGACGTGGGCGCAGCCCGGGCCGTGCCCGTGTGGCCGTTCGGCGCGCGCCTCGGAGCGCCGCGCCGCGGTCGGACGGGCCGACTGCGCCCGTCCGATCGCGACGCCGGCGACCAGGAACAGGAGGCCGGCGATGCCGGCCCCCAGGATGATCAGTCCGCGTCCGCGCACGGCTAGAGCCCCGACGTCGTGCAGTACGAGCCGGAGACCCAGCGCGCGGCGCCTCCATACCAGATCTTGTACCAGCCGCTGGAGGTCGTGATGCGCACGTACTTCTGCCCGCTGGAGGCGGTGCCGACGATCGAGTAGCCGGTGCCCGGCCCTGTTCGCACGTTGAGCGTCCCTGTGTTGATCGTCACGGCGGTCACTCCGGTGACCTGGCTGAGATAGCCTCCGCTGCACCACCCGGTGTTGTTCGCGTAGTAGATCTTGTACCAGCCGCTCTGCGTGGCGATGGCGACGTAGCGCTGGCCGCTCGCGACGCTGCCGATGATCGAGTAGCTCGTCGACGGGCCGGTGCGCACGTTGAGCGAGGAGGTCGTCACCTGCATCGCCTTGAGGACCGCGGTCGCGCCCCCGCCGCCCCCGCTGGACGAGCCGTTCGTCACGAGCGACATGTAGTAGGACCAGTTGAAGTACGAGCCCGGATCCCAGTGCGTGGCGCCCGGCACCTCGTTGTGGCCGATGATGCGCGAGCGGGTCATCGGGATGCCGTACGTGAGGCAGAACCAGCGGGTGAGCGCGGCGCTCTTGGCGTACTGCGCGGCGGTCCAGTTGTTCGAGCCGGCGTACCCCTCGTGCTCGATGCCGATCGAGTGCGTGTTGTAGGTCCAGTTGCCGGCGTGCCAGGCGATGTCCTTGTCGGCGACCATCTGCCAGGCGGCGCCGCTGTAGCCGACGATGTAGTGGGCGCTGACGTTCGATGCGCAGTTCTTGAACCAGGAGCGCGCGCCCATCGAGCTCCCCTCGATCGTGTGGATGACGACGTACTGAATGCCGCGTCCGAGCGTCGAGGTCGTGTAGTTGCACGACGCCGCGGGGTCCCACGTGACGGGCGGCTTCTGCGCCCACGCGGTGGCGGCCGCTCCCAGGACGACCGCCGCGGTCATGACGGACCGAGTGACCTTACCCATAAGTCCCCTCCACAATGCAAGCCTCGGGTCAGGCAACGGGCGCGCCTCCGGCTCCGTACATGAATTGCGTCGTTTTCCGGGAGCCGTTTAGCTCAGAGCGTTGAAGTCGTCGTGTACGCGCCGTACACCCAGTACTCCGCGCCGCCCCACCAGATCCGGTGCCAGCCGCCCGACAGCCCCGCGCGCACGTACTTCTGCGGGCTCGCGGCGGTGCCGACGACGGCGTAGCCGGTGCCGGGGCCGGTGCGCACGTTGAGCGCGTCGACCGTCACCGTCACGACCGTCACTCCGGTGGCCTGTGTGAGGTAGGTGCCGGAACACCAGCCCGTGCGACCGTCGAACCAGATCTTGTACCAGCCGCTCTGCTGCGCGATCGCGACGTAGCGCTGGCCGCTGGCGACGCTGCCGATGATGGAGTAGCTCGTCGACGGTCCGGTGCGCACGTTGAGCGAGGAGGTCGTGACCTGCATCGCCTTGAGGACCGCGGTGGCGGTTCCGCCCGACGTGCCGTTCTTGACGAGCGACATGTAATAGCTCCAGTTGAAGTACGGGCCGGGGTCGCCCGCGGGCCAGTTCGGCGAGATCTCGTTGTGCCCGACGATGTGCGATCGGTCCATCGGGATGCCGTACTTGAGGCAGACGTAGCGCGTCACGCGGGCGCTGGCGCGGTACTGCGCGTCGGTCCAGTAGTTCGCCCAGGAGTAGCCCTCGTGCTCGATGCCGATCGAGTGCGCGTTGTAGTAGGTCCAGCCGGTGTGGAAGCCGATGTCGCCTTCCTCGAGCATCTGCCAGATCGTGCCGGAATAGCCGACGACGAAGTGCGTGCTGACGCCGGCTGAGCAGTTCTGGAACCAGCTGATGCCGGCGGAGGCGCTGCCCTGGATCGTGTGGATGACGACGTAGGTGATGCCGCGGGCGCTCGTCGAGTTCTGGTAGTTGCACGGCGACGCGGGGGTCCAGACGACGGGGGGCTTCTCCTGGGCGCAGAGAAGCAGGGTCGCAAGCACAAGATGCATGTCTCCTCCTTCAGGCTCGCTGATTCCACTACGGGATCGCGCGGGAAAATTGCAGAATGTCCGCGCGATGGAGCTCGGCCTGAGGAACAAGCGGGTGCTGGTGACGGGCGGCAGCCGCGGGATCGGGCGGGCGATCGCGCGGGCCTTTCACCACGAGATGGCGGACGTGTGGATATGCGGCCGCTCGGCGAAGCGGCTCGTCGAGGCGGCGAAGGAGATCGGCGAGATCACGGCGGTGCCGTGCGACGTGCGCAAGCACGCGGACGTCAAGCGGCTCTTCCGGCGGATCGACCGGCTCGACGTGCTCGTCAACAACGCGGGGGGGATGGAGCACTACGGGCGCTTCGAGGAGACGCACGCGGGGACATGGCGGAGCGCGTTCGAGCTGAACGTGCTGTCGGCGGTGGAGGCGACGCGGTGCGCGCTGCCGCTGCTGAGGAAGTCGCGCGGGTGCATCGTCAACATCGCGTCGGAGGTGGGGAGGCAGCCGTTCCACATGGGGCCCGACTACTGCGCGGCGAAGGCGGCGCTGCTGAACCTGACGAAGTACCTGGCGAACGAGCTGGCGGGGGAGGGGGTGCGGGTGAACGCGGTGTGTCCGGGGCCGGTCGTGACCGACTCGTGGTGGGAGGAGGCGGGGTGGCACGCGGGTCGGCTGCGCGACCTGACGAAAGGGGCGGCGAAGCGGGTGCCGCTGCGGCGGGTGGGGCTGCCGGAGGACGTGGCGGGGATCGCGGTGTTCCTGGCGTCGAGCCAGTCGGGGTGGATCACGGGCGCGGCGTTCGCGGTGGACGGCGGCTCGGTGAAGTCGATAAGCTAGAGCCATGAAAGTAGGCGTGATCGAGCACTTCGATTCGATGCACCTCCTGCCGGGGCATCCGAAGTGCGGCGTGCCGCACGGGCACACGTACCGCGTGGAGGTGGCGGTCGAGGGCGAGGTGAAGAACGGGATGGTGATCGACTTCGACGTGCTGAAGCGGAACCTGCGGGAGCTGCTGAAGGCGTACGACCACACCGACCTGAACAAGCTGCTGCCGTTCCCGTCGTGCGAGAACATCGCGTCGGAGCTGCTCGCGAAGCTCAAAGCGAGGATCGCGGACGTGCGGATGTCGGTGAAGGTCTGGGAGGGGGAGGCGAAGTGGGCGGAGGCGGAGGGTTAGTGTAACACAAACACTAAGATCGTCGTCCCTACTATAGACATGCTCACCGAGGCGGAAAAGCGGGAAATCACGGCGGACATCCTGCGCCTCAAGAAGGAGCGGAAGGCGGTCATCCTCGCGCACAACTACCAGCGCGGGGAGATCCAGGACGTCGCCGACTTCCTCGGCGACTCGCTCGGGCTGACGCAGCAGGCGGCGAAGACCGACGCGAAGGTGATCGTCTTCTGCGGCGTGCACTTCATGGCGGAGACCGCCGCGATCATGAATCCGGACAAGCTCGTGCTGATCCCGGACGTCGAGGCGGGCTGCTCGCTCGCGTCGATGATCTCCGCGGAGAGCCTGCGGCGCTGGAAGGCGCAGAACCCCGGCGCGGTCGTGGTGAGCTACATCAACTGCACGGCCGAGGTGAAGGCGGAGAGCGACTACATCTGCACGTCGACGAACGCGCTCAAGGTGGTCGAGGCGGTCCCGAAGGACCGGGAGATCCTCTTCGCGCCCGACCAGTTCCTCGGCGCGTGGGTGCGCGAGCGGACGGGGCGGACGATGCACCTCTGGCCGGGCTACTGCCACGTGCACAACCGGATCAAGACGGACGAGATCAAGGCGCTGAAGCGCGACCATCCGAAGGCGGAATTCGTCATGCACCCCGAGTGCGGGTGCTCGACGAGTTGCATGGTGCTGGCCGACAAGGTCGCCTCGACGGAGGGGATCGTCAGGCACTGCAACGAGTCGCCGAAGGGGGAGTTCATCATCGGCACCGACGCGGGCATCCTCCACCGGCTGAAGAAGGAGAACCCGCAGAAGACGTTCTTCCCGGCTGCGGAGGAGGCGGCGTGCGAGTTCATGCGCCTCAACACGCTGGAGAAACTCCTCTGGTCGCTCGAGGACCTGAAGCACGAGGTGCGGGTGCCGGAGGAGACGGCGCGGAAGGCGCGGCTGGCGATCCAGCGGATGCTGGAGATCAGCGACCCCGGCGCGTACGTGCAGCCGGCGCCCAAGCCGCCCGTGGATTGAGGTAGGTACCTCCTGCTGGACACGCTGCCCGAACCGCGCCGCGACGGGTCCGCATCGGCCAGCAGAGGCGTCCAGCTGATCCGGCGGTCGCCGTCCCGCTGGCGGAGTGTCTGCAACTGGGTTCGCCGCCTGTTCTAACGCCCGAACGGCAATCGATCGAGCAGCCGCTCCGTGAACGTCCTCTTCCCCGGCGCGAACGCCCCGCCGATCGCCTCGAGATACGGCTTCGACTCGCGCGCGAAGAACGGCGCGAACCCCTCCTTGCGCACCTCGGCGAGCGAGTCCGCGTACGAGCGCACGACACGCTCGTGGAAGAGCGCCCCGCCCGCTTTTCCCGCCGCTTTCGCCCCCGAAAACGCCATCGCGCCGCAGAGCGTGAGGAACGGCACCGGCTCCCGCTTGCGCACTTCCATGAGCGCGTTCCAGAGCGTCTCCGGCCCCGGCAGCGCCGCCTTCCCCTTCGCGTAGAGATCGCCGTACCCCTTGCCGAGCTCGCTCTTGAGCTTCGCCAGGTCCTCCCGCGTGAGCGGCGGCGCGTCGAGCGGGATCGCGCTCGTCCGCGCCGCGCCCGAAAGCGCGTCAAGCAGCTCTTCCGCCGACCCGATCTTCGCGTCCGGCGCGAGCGCCCCCTCCTTCTTCAGCTCGTCCACCATGCGCGAGAGATAGAGCTTCGTCCCCGCCGCGCCGTCCGCCACCAGCGCGAAGAACCAGAGCGGGGAGAAGTGGAACGCGAAAATCCCCGCCGCGTCCGCCACGTTCCCCGCGATCTTGCGCGCGACGAAGTCGTCCGGCAGCGTCTCTCCCCTCGGCGCCTTCACATCCCCCAGCGACTCGATGAGGAACCGCTGCGTGTTCCCGAGGAACACCCGGTAGAACGTCGTCCCCCGCAGCGACCGCGGCAGGAGCGTGTCCGACAGGAGCTTCGACGTCCCGCCGATGGCCGCCGACGCCGACCGCAACGCTCGCTCCGGCAGCGAAAGCGTGTAGAGGATCGCGCGCCGCAGGGTCATGCCGGTTGGACGCGCGCCCGCGAGTCGCGTTACAGCAGGAAGAGCGACGACGCCGCGCCCGCGACGACCCACCCCATCGCCGCGAACCGCAGGTAGAAGACGCGCCGGCGCGATCCGCCGACCGCCCACGGGACCGCCGCCCCGACAACCGACAGCATCATCGCCGCCGCGATCGACGCGTAGACGTCGTGGCCGAACGAGCCGACGACCGTCAGCGCCGCCGCCGCCACCGCGGCGGTCAGCGGCAGGTCGCCGAACAGAGCGACGGTGCGCGGCACCCGGAACTCGTCGCGCGAGCCGACCAGCGCGTGGAGCAGCCGCTCGCACCACTCCTGCTCCCCCGTGTCGACGGCGAAGTCGGTCTCGCGGCATTCGGCGATGCAGCGGATCCCGCCAGGCGCGGGAAGGAGGCGCACCGACACCTCATACGGCTGCGTGCCCGGGCAGAAGAGCGGCCGCTCGAGCTTGCGCCGTGACGCCGCCATCGAGAGCCCGTCATCGCACGTCTGCAGATCGCCGACCTTGAAGCCCAGCTCCAGCAGCCGCGCCTGGATCATGACGGCCATGTCGCTCACGCTGCCGTGGCGGACGCGCACGTCAAGCGTCGCGCGGGGATGGTGCATCGGCCGCAGCGCCAGCACGGGCCAGACGCACTGCCAGAGCAGCGCCGCGACGGCCATCCCGCCGACCAGCGGGATCGCGCGCGCATCGAGCAGCTTCGACGCCTCCAGCGCGACCGGCTCGCCGCCCGCGAAATGCAGGATCGCCCGCGCGGCGACGAGCCCGAGCCCTAGCGTCGTCAGCACGATGCCCAGCCGCGTCACCGCGCGTCCGGCGCCGTCGGTTTCCCGCAGGTGCACGAGCTTCATCCGTCAGCCTCTTCGTCCTTTGGACGCGCCCGCACCGCGAAAATGTCACTTCTTCTCGAATTCCACCGCTTCGACGCCGGTCTCGGTCACCAGCTTCCCCGTCGTCGTCTTCGCGCGGAACCGCACGAGCAGCCCAGGCATTTCGCCCGACAGCCAGTACATCGACTCGGACTTCGACTCCTTGCCCGCGCTGTAGTCGTACCGGAACCGCACGCACGGCACATCCTTGCCGGCGATCTTCAGCTTCTCCTGCCCGTCGAGCTCCAGCGCCGCCTTCTGCGGCTTGTCGCCCGCGGCCTCGTAGATCACCTTCGCGATGCCGCCCGGCACCTGGTCGGAAAACGAGACGCGCAGCCGGATGGAGCTCCCCTCGTACTCCGCGACGCGCGCCTTCACGCCGAACTTCAGCGTCTCCGTCCCCTTGCCGCTCTGCTGGAGCTCCCACTTCTCGATCTGCTTCGAGTACGGCGTGAACTTCACGATCGACGGGTCGTCCTTGCCCTCCTCGACCGGCGGCGCGGGGTCGCTGACGATCTTCTTGTGGAGCGGCTTGATCTCCTCGAGCGTGTACTTGATGTCCTCGCCGCCGCCGACGCGCGTGGTCTGCAGCTTCACCCACGAGCCGACCTTGAAGCCGTCCCAGGGGTCCTTCTCGAACGGCAGCGTGTCCTGGACGAGGAGCGCGAGGACGACGGAGATCACGCCTTCCAGTATCACTTTTTCGCTTCGAAGTCGAGCGCGTCGACGCGCGCCTCCGCCTTGCCGCTCCGCGCGACGAACCGGACGAGCAGCCCGGGCACCTGCGAGGACAGCCAGTAGGACGCCTCGACGCCGTCCTCGCGCGCGATCGTGCGCTTGTACTGGAAGCGCACGCACGGAACGTCCTTCGTGCCGACCTTCAGCTTCTCGACCGCCACCGCCTCCAGCGTCACGCGCCCCGGCTTGTCGCCGGCGACCTCGATCGTCACGCGGCCGACGCCTCCTGGCACGTCGTCGGACGTCGAGACGCGCCACCGCACGGCCCACACGATCGACGGGTCGGCGGGGCCGAACTCCGCGACGCGCGCCTTCGCGCCCACCTTCAACGTCTCGGTCCCCTTGCCGAGCTGCTTGAGGCCGAGGATACCGATGACACGCGTGTACGGGACAAACACGCGGGGGAAGGACGCGCTACCCTCCTCCGGCGCGGGGTCGCGCTCGAAGCGGTTCTCGGCCGCGAGCGTGATCCTGGCCTCCTCGACGACGGGCCCGCGGGTGCTCTTGAGCTTCACCCACGAGCCGACGGCGAAGCCTGCCCACGGGTCCTTCTCGAGCGCGATGATCTCGCCCTGCTGGAGCAGGACGGCCAGGGCGATCGTCGTCAGCATGCCCCGGGGTACAGGCGCGCGGGCCGCCCGGTTTCAGCGAAGGAGCAGAAGCGCGTTCGCGCCCGCGACCGCCAGCGCGAGGAGCAGGAACCGGTACCCGAAGAGCCAGCGCCGCTGGAACCACACGTGCGGCAGGGCGAAGGCGACGTAGCCGAGGGCGATCGTCGTCAGCCATGCGGCGGCGGCCGCCCCGCCCGACGCGAACGTCATCGCCGTGCCCGCCACCGCGCACGCGAGCGGAAACGTCTGGAAGCCGGCCGACGTGCGCCGCAGCCGCAGCGCCGGCGCGTCGGAGACGATGTAGTCGAGCACGCAGCGCGCGAACTCGGACTCACCCGTGTCGGTGTGCACGTTCTCGAACCGCAGCGTCGCGCGGCTGTCGCGCAGCTCGACCGTGTGCGGCCCGTGCGTCATGCGGCTCATGAAGATGGCTGCGAGCGCGCTGTACCGCGGCGACCTGAGGCGGTCGCCATCGAGTCGATAGCCGATCTCGAGGAGCCGCGCGGCGCACGATTCGGGCGTCGCGCTCCCGAGGTCGCGCTCGAACCGCAGGTGTCCGATACGGCTGCCCATGAGCAGCGGCAGCAGGAGAAGGTCCGCCAGCAGGGCAGCGACGAGCGGCAGGCCGGTGAGCGTCAGCACTTGGATGAGGTGCGTCCAGACGGAGCCGCTGTTGAGCGGACGCACCGCGACGTGCAGGTCGAACCCGACGGGCCACGCGGTGCGCGCGGCCGCGGCGATGAGCGTTGCCACTGTCAGCCACGCGAGCATCCGGGTCACCCGCCGCCCGTAGTCGTCGATGCCGCGCTCGTATTCGATCATGCCCGTATGACGCGCGGGAGGGGCGGGACTCACAGCTGAAAGATGGGGAGCAGCCGCGCGGGCGCCTGCAGGATGAGCAGCGCCAGGGCCGTCGCGTACGCGCGGCAGCAGAGGCAGTACTCGATCGTCCAGGAGCCGTCGGCGTTCTGGATCCGCAGCAGGTGGTCGCGCAGCTGCGGGTACCACTTCCTCCACGCCGCGCCGTTCTCGTGCAGGAGCGCCTGCACGGCGAAGAAGCCGCCGCAGTAGTCCCACTCCGAGATCTTCCCCTCGTAGTCCTGCCCGAGCCGCTTGGTGAGGAGCAGCTTGAGCCCGTCCTCGACCTCCTTTGCGCCGCCCCGGCCCGTCCCGAACATCACGCGCAGGCCGGCCGAGGTCGGATAGAACATCTGCCCGCCGCCCCGATGCATCTCCGGACACTGGACGAAACCCGCGCCCGGCCGCGCGCAGGCCTTCACGAACTTCTCGACGCGCTCGACGTTCGCACCCGCGATCGTGATGCCCGAGTTGTGGGCGGACCGGAGCGCCATCCACGCGGCGCACGTGATCCCGACGCGGCCAGCGCGAGCGCCGAGAGGGCCGTGATCGCGGTGGAGGGCGCGCCCGACTTCTCGCAGCCCCAGAGGCCGTCCGAGTTGCGGTGCTTTACGAGCCACTGCGAGCCCCTGCGGATCGACTCGATCTGCTCGTCGGTCATCTCCCGGAAGGGCTTCTCGTCGGCCGGGTGGGCCATTGCGAAGCAGCCGACCAGGAGTAGAGAACACGTCCTAATGAACATCTGTCACCGTGTACGTCGTTGGGGCGCAAAGGTCACGGTCGATCGCGCCATTCCAGCCGCGCCGCCCCGTCCGCGCGAGCGCGTCCGGGGAAGACAGAGCTTGATGCGGACGAGCCGCTTGCCGCTCAGGCCGGTGATTCCCGTGTGCCAGAGCGTTCGGCGTCAGGGTCGGGGGCACCCCCCCACGCCTGCTGACTCTTACTACCCCCCGACCCCCTTACTCCCCGGCTCGCACACCCATATCTGCTCCGCCCCGTAGCGCGCGCGCCCGCCGCGGAAGTCTCCGTGGCACGCCAGCGGCCGGAACCCGGAGAGCCGCAGGAGGTACTCCATCTCCCAGCGGTACGTCCACCGCAGCTGCAGGATCTCGCGCCAGACACGGAGCCCCTCCCGCCAGGTCCACGTCTCGCGCAGGACCTGCGTTAGCGGATCGTTGCGGCGGTCGGTCACCTGGACGGTCCACCAGCGCCCCGTGCGCGGGTCGCGCACGCGCGGACGCTTCTGCGGCGCGCGGTGCCCCTCCGGCAGGCAGTACTCCAGACGCGGGTCGAAGAGATTGACGATGAAGCGTCCGCCCCTCGCGAGGTGCGCGCGCACCCGCGCGAGGCAGCGCCGCTGCGCGTCCGGCGTCATCAGGTGCTGGAACGCGCGGAACGGGATGACGATCAGCCGGAACTTGCGGCGCAGGTCGAACCGCTCCATGTCGCCGCGCACCCAGCTGACCGCGGACGACTTCGACCGCGCGATCTTGAGCATGTGCGGAGAGAGGTCCAGCCCCGTCACGTCGAACCCCGCCTCCGCCAGAGGGATCGACACGCGTCCGGTTCCGCACGCCAGCTCGAGGACCGGGCCGCCCGTCGCGCGCGCGTGCTTCAGATAGTATGCGACGTCGCCCCGGATCGGCGCGAGCTCCGACGTCATGCGCACGTCGTAGAGGTCGACGCTGGGGCCGCCGTGGATGTAGTGCTCACGCATGGGGACGAATCACGAATTACGAATCACGAATCACGGAAATGCAACGTCGACGGCGCAGCCCCCGTGATTCGTAATTCGTTATTCGTAATTCGATTTCACTTGCCGACTTTGATTGTGATCTCGGCCGGGTAAAGGAGGACCGCATCCCCCCGCCGCTTCGCCTCATCCAGCATCCGCTGGACCGATGGCTCGACCCTCCCCTCGAACACCTTCTTGTTGTTCCACGTCACTTTCACCGGCTTCGAAAGGTCGACGATCCGATCGTTGAGCCAGAGCCGCAGCTCCTTCACGCCGTCCCCGTCGACGTCGATGCGGTTCTGCGCGCGTTTGGCGATCGCGGTGAGCCGCACCTCGCGGTCGAGCCCGAGGCGCTTCTCGATCGGCCTGCCGTCGAAGTCCTTGACGGTCGTCTCGATCCGCGAGGCGCCGGCCGCGTCGAGCACCTCGACCCAGTACGAGCGGTTGAAGATCTTCTCCCAGCTCGTCCACCGCACCTCGGGCGGGTCGGGCGAGCGCGCCTTGCCGGTCATCCACTCCGTGATGCGCGGCGTCTCGTCGGGGAACCACTCGTGCCCCCCCTCCGGCAGCTCGGTGTACGCGAAGTCGTAGCGCCAGCCCGAGAGCACGACCTTGAGCGCCTGCACCGCGTTGAGATCGAGCCCCTTGTCCTTCGCGCCGACCGTCCAGTTCACGGCGACCGGCTTCAGGTTGCGCGCGTAGAACGGGCGGATCTCCTCCGTGCCCCCCTCCCCCTTGATGCGGATGAAGTGCGGGCAGCCGCCGCGCGGTGCGGCCGCGGCGAAGCGGTCGGGCCAGAGCGACGCGATCTGCCACGCGCCGTTGGCCCCCATCGAGCCGCCGTCGATCCACACTCGGTCGGGATCGACGTTGTAGCGTGCCATCGCGTCGCGCAGCGGCGCCAGCACGTGCGAGTAGCCGAGCCGCGAGTGGCCCCACCCCGCCTTCCCGGCCTGCGGACACAGGACGTAGTACGCGCGGTCCTTCAGCTCCTTCGCGCGGAAGTCGATCCACTCCTTCGCGTCGCCCCCCTGGCCGTGAAGCGATACGAGCAGCGGGAGCGCCTCCGCTTTCGCCTCGGGGATCGCGACGTGGTACGTGATCGAGACCGCGGGGTCGATGTCGGAGGCGACCTCGTGCGTTTTGACGCCCGCCTCCTTCGGCGCGGGCCCGCGCATCGCGATCTTCACCGCGCGCTCGACCGCGGCGATCTCACCCTGCGGCGCCGGGCCGCGTCCTTCGAGGTACGCGCGCACGGCATCGACGAGGGACGGCTCCTGCAGGAGCAGGGAGAGGACAAGCGGTACCATACCTTTGAGACGCCATTGTACCGCGGGTCCACGTTTACTTCTTCGCGTCGAGCTCCCGGCAGCGCTCGCGCACGAAGTCGCAGATCGTGTCGCGCACGGGATCGTCCCCCTCGCGCATCATGCGCCCGACGATCGTGAAGTGGTTGCGGTCTTCGGCGTCCGCGAAGCGGATCCCCTTGACGCCGGCCTTCTGCGCGGCGGCCTTGAGGAGCGCCGTCTGCATGCGCAGCGGCGCGCCGCTGGATTCCGTGATGACGAGCATCGGCGCGGCGCAGCTCTTGACGTGCGTGACGGGCGAGGCGTCGCGGCAGACGTCCTTGTCGCTCCCGAACGCCTGCGGCAGCATGCGCCCCATCGGGCCGGACCCCTCGGGGTGCGCCAGGATCAGGTAGACCCCGCTCATCGGGATCGTCCCCTTCAGCGCATCCTCGGGCACCTTTTCGTCCGCCAGGTATCGCCGGTCGAGGGCGAGAAGCGCGCTCAGGTGCCCGCCCGCCGACTGGCCGCTGACGAACAGGCGGTCCGGATCGCCGCCGTGCCGCGCGACGTTCGAGTGCAGCCACGCGAACGCCCGCGCGCAGTCCTTGATGTGCTCGGGGTGTTTGACGCCCGGGCTCAACCGGTAGCTGATCGCGGCGCAGCCGATCCCGCGCTCGGCGAAGCGCCGGCCGAGCGCCGCGTACATCGCGCGGTCGCCCATCGACCACCCGCCGCCGTGGATCCACATGAGGACGGGGAACGGCTGGCCCGTGTCGGGGAGGTACAGGTCGAGCTTGTGCTTCTTTTCGTCCGCGCCCTCGCCCTGATAGTACGCGACGTCCCTGACCTCCCTGACCTTGACGTCCTGGAGCAGGATGCAGAGAGCGAGTTTCATCATGGGATGAATCCGAAGATCGCCAGGAGCTCGACGAGCGTGTAGGGGCCGTACGTGAAGGGGCCGACCGTCACATAGATGCTGCCCGGGCCGGACGAGGAGATGATCACCGTCGGGCCGCCCGCGATCGCGATCTCGTGCGAGCCGGACCAGGTCCCCGACGCCGACAGCACGCCGGCCGTCTTGCTGACCGAGAGGGTCGCGCTGTGGCCGCCGTTCACCGTGGCGCCGCTCGTCCCGCTCGACGACGTGACCGTCGCCGTCAGCGCGGTGACCGACCCGCTGGAGGAGGACGCGACGCCCCAGTTGGCGCTGTCGGTCCACGTCCACGAGACGTCGAGGCCATACGAGAACGACCCGCCGGCCGCGACCGTCGCGCTCGCGCCCGACATCGGGTCGGTGAACGTGCAGGGCGTGAGGAACGTCACGAGCATCGAGTACGACGCGCTGCCCGCCGTCGAAGTGCCGCTGATCGCGCCCGTCGCCGAGACCGCGATCTGGCCGGTCGCGTTGGGGTGCTTGTCGGCGCCGCCCGACGTGGTTGCGTCGAAGTCGACCGTGACGCTCACGCTTCCGCCGAAGCTGAAGCCCGGCGGCCGCGGGCGCTTCCGCGCGTGCGTGCGGGACGTCGATCGGCCGGGCGCGCGCGCGCTCGACTCGCCGTTCGTGCCGGCTTCGATTACGGCGCTCGTCGCCGCCGACGTGCTCTGGGTCACGGCGCCCGATGCCGCATCCCCGGTCTGCGCCGCCAGAACCGCCGTGGGGGACGGACCGCTCGATCCGCCGTCGTCGCCGCACGCATTCAGCCCGACAAGGGCGAGTACAACCGCAAGTCTCTTCATGAATCCCTCCTTCTGGCACCTTGTTCCGCGGTTCTCGTGTCCGGGGACAGAGAAATCGCAGACGGAATCCCCGGTGGATGCACCACGGAAGCATGAAAATGCACCACGGGGCCCACGGAGAACAGCCACCACGGAGAACACGGAGGGCACTGAGAGGAGTTGCTCACACTCCGTGTCCCCCGTGTCCTCCGTGGTGTTCTTCGGGAACCCTGTGGTGTCAGGGCTTCGCCTGCGTTTTCATGCTCCGTGGAGAGACCGCCGTCTCATGGGCTGTTCCGTGGTGAACCCTCCGGGGACTCCGTACGCCAACGATGCTGCTTCGGATGGAAACCCTGTCCCCGGACGTCCCCGGCGGGGGAATATGAGGGTGATGGAGCTCTCCGCCCGCGAGGTGTTCTCGATCCTCGCGAACCAGCACGCGCGGATGCTGCGCGCGTGCCTCTTCGCCGCGGTGCGGCGCGACGCGGACGTCGACGACCTCTTCCAGGAGGTGCTCGTCGAGGCGTGGAAGGGGCTCGCGACGTACGACCGGTCGAAGCCGTTCGCGCCCTGGCTCCGCGGCATCGCGTACCACGTCGTCGCCGACTGGCGCGCCTCGCAGCGGCGCCGCGCGGCGCTCCTCTGCGACGCGCCGACGCTGGAACTCGTCGAGGGCCACTTCGCGCGGCTCGACGGCATGGAGTCGTGGGAAGAGCAGACGACCGCGCTGCGCGCGTGCCTCTCCGAGCTGGGCGAGGAGGACCGGAAAGTGATCGACCTCAGGTACGAGCGCGGGCTCGAGTGCGCCGCGAT
>Ga0187892_10003603_pt1 | contig 27893 bp, 25 predicted proteins | sample MA1701073metaG_FD_139345 | JGI IMG/M metagenome (GOLD analysis project Ga0187892, IMG submission 139345) | Bio-ooze microbial communities from a basaltic lava cave in the Kipuka Kanohina Cave System on the Island of Hawaii, USA - MA170107-3 metaG ... | reverse complement strand
GGCTCCAAGCTTGTCTACTCGACCTACCTCGGCGGGACCGGCGGCGACGGGGGCAACGGCATCACCGTGGACCACTCTGGCTGGGCCTATGTGACGGGAAGCACCAATTCGACCGACTTTCCGATCCAGAATCCCCTGCAGTCGGCTTTCGGCGGCGGCTTCGACGATGCCTTCGTGGCGAAGATCTGCGATTCCATCAAGCGCGATGAAGATGGCAGCGAAGGAGAGTGTGATCGGGGGGACGATCGAGACGAGCGCGACTGAGCTCATTGTCGTAGGGCCCGTACGCGATGTGCGGCGAGATGCAGCTCTCTAAATGCCTGTTGCGGCCGTGGGGGTAGCAGTATGAATCAAGTCCAAGCCGAAACGTGTGTGCCAGGCATAGCGCGTCAGGAAACAGGAAAGCAGGACATTGTCCTGGCAGGAGCGTGCGCTGATAGCGGCTGGCGTCAGCCTGCCGCCTTCCGGCCAGGGATGGCCAGCAGAGGAAGCCCCGGAGGGGGCAGGACGCGCCCGGGCTTCGGCGCAGCACGGCGCAGCGAGCGGCGCCCGGCCTGCCGGGCCAGAGAAGGAACCATGCAGGCCGCGTGACGCGAGTGGTCCGTAAGACTCTCCGTGGCGTCAGGTCGGGACGGTGCAGCGACGGCGCGCCCGTTGTGGCCAGGGACGGCTGGCAAGGGGCGCGCCGTGAGCGGTTCGGAGAGCGGGGACAGGAGCAACGCGAACACTGCACACTTGCCCGTAAAATAGCAGTTGAGTTTCCATGACGGATAAGCGCTTCGATCTTCTTGATCAGGTCTATTCCGCTTTACGCTATATCAAGCTCTGCCACTCTAAGCACGTTCGGTATGGTACCGCTGGTCAGCTCCTTGTAGAGATCGGCCAGATGTTCTCGGAGGTCGCCTTCAGTTTCTCCTTGCGTCCAATGAACTGGAAATTCGTCAAGGTATCCTAAACAAGTCTCTTCATCTTTCCAGTAAACATATTTTTGTTTGCTCATTATTCGCGAACTCTGTGAGAGAAAGGGTAGAGGTCAGGTCTGCGGCATGTACCAGCAAATGATTCCACTGGCATGATGTCATGCCAAAATCTTTTTATTAAAGGCTATGCCAGGGTGCGTGCCGCATGGCGTCAGGCCCTCCCGCTCAGTTCAGCGCCTTGACCTCGACGCGCCGGTTGAGCGCGCGTCCGGAGTCCGTGGCGTTGTCGGCGATCGGCTCCATGAGGCCGCGGCCAACTGATCGCAGGCGGCCGGAATCCACGCCATGCTGGATGAGCCAGAGATAGACGGCGGCGGCGCGGCGTTGCGAAAGGTCAAGGTTATGCGGGGCGCTGCCCTGGCTATCGGTGTGGCCGATCAGCTCGACGCGGAGCGCCGGATCGTCCTGCAATGTCGTCAGCAGTTCCTGCAGCACCGGCTCGCTTGACGGCAGGGGTTTGTCCTTGTCGGTGGCGAAGTTGACATAAAGCTGGACTCGTCCGGTGGCGTGGAGGGTTTCGGCGATCGGCGCCTGCACGGGCTTGCCGGCCTCGTCGACCTCGGGCCCCGAGGTCGGTGTGGCAGGCATGCTTCCGGACACCGCGGCAACGCGGCAGCCCATGCCATCACCGTAGGAGCCGGCCTCGACGCCGTTACGCGCGACAGCAGGAAAGAACGACTGCTTTGAGGGCTCGCTGCCCACCTTGCGCGCCGATCGCGCCGGCGTGCAACGCCGCTCGGCACGGTGCCGACTGCCAATAGTAGGGATTGGCGCCGTACACGCTGCTGCCTTGCTTCACCGCCTCGGCGGAGCAGCCGCAGGTCAGCGTCGGCGCGTCCTCGGGGAAGCTTCCGTAATCGGACGGGCATATATCGAGCGTCATTCCTCGGGCCCCGGCCTCGCTCGCCCGGAGGATGCCCGCAATGGAAGCGACTACTGCCACGACAAGCAGCGCCCCCGCGGCGACGACGGATTGCGCCGGTCTCTCCAGCGCGCGAAAAGCTGATATCACGAACCCTCCAAAGGATAGGAATTCCAGCCGCATGTGAGAATACTATATGACGCCTCCAGAAGTGAGAATGCGACAAAGGGTTGCGCGGCGATATGTCGGGGGGCGAGGTTTGGGTGCGATCCGGGATCATCGACAGGCGGGTGTGTTTCTGGGTGCTACAGGGCGATTCGCAGTCCGGGATTGAGTGCATGAAGGTGGGTTTCGGTCACAGGGGTATGTCTTTGACTCCAGTTGCTCCCAGCGGTAGTGGTGGAAAACGCTCACGGAGCGGAAGTCACGCTTCGCCACGGATACGGCGTCCCGTCGCCTTGTTTACGGACTTCGTTGGCCACAGGGCCACGTCTGCGCGCCGTGTCCCGGTACGGAGGGCTAACCCTCGCCATGGTCAAGAGCTTCCACGCCCGTCGGAAGGTCGGCACCCACTACCCATAGTGGTAGCTTAGAAGCCGCGCGCGGTTTGACCGCGATCCCGGGGGTCTTTGCCACTGGCGCGGTAGAAGATGTTCGCCCCTATCTCGCGCATGCGACGGCCGCCGTCGCCCCCTTGCGCATCGCCCGCGGGGTGCAGAACAAGGTGCTCGAGGCCATGGCCATGGCCAAACCCGTGCTCGCGACCCCGGAAGCCATGGAGGGGATCCGGCCCGATCCGGAGCTACGAAGACTCATCGTGCAAGGGCGAGAGCAGGCCATCGCGTGCGCCTTGAGCTTGCTCAACGGTCCCCAGCAAGGCATCGGTGAGCTGGGCCGCCAAAGCGTTTTGAGAGACTACACTTGGAAGGAGAGCCTGAAACGGATCACCCAACCTCTTTAGGAAACGTGCTAGTGCTCGGTCAACTTCATAATGATGGATAAAGAGAATTCCTGTGCCGTTTGTTCCCTATGGCCGTCATCCCGGCTTGGACGCCGGCATCCAGTGCCTAGAGATGACATTACATCCCTGTGGCTGGATCCCGTACATTCCCGGAATGACGGTTTTCCAAGTCAAGTGCAAAGAGCATTCACCTTGCCCCATTTGCACCCCATCGAGTCGATTTTTTAATGTGCGGCATCGTAGGCGTCTTTGATACCCGCTCCCGGCGTGACGTGCCTGAGCCATTGCTCACCCGCATGAACGAGGCGCAGCATCACCGGGGTCCCGATGAGGGCGGCCTGCACCGCGAACCCGGTGTGGGATTAGGCCACAGAAGACTTTCCATCATCGATCTCTCCAGCGGGCAACAGCCGCTGTACAACGAGGACGGATCGGTAGTGGTCGTCTTCAACGGCGAGATCTACAACTTCCAGGAGTTGGCACAGGAGTTGGCGAGCCAGGGGCACCGCTTCCGCACCCACAGCGATACCGAGGTCATCGTGCATGGCTGGGAGCAATGGGAAGAAGACTGTGTGGCGCGCTTTCACGGCATGTTCGCCTTCGCGCTGTGGGATCGCAACCAGGAAACCCTTTTTCTGGCGCGGGACCGGATGGGTAAAAAGCCCCTTTACTATGCCCTGCTGCCAGACGGGCATCTCATTTTCGGCTCGGAATTAAAGGCCCTGTTGCAACACCACGAGCTGCCGCGAGAGGTGGATCCGCTTGCGGTAGAGGACTATTTTGCCTATGGCTACGTGCCCGATCCCCGAACCATCTTGCGCCATGCGTTCAAGCTCCCACCTGCGCATACGCTGACCGTAAGACGCGGCGGCTCTCTGCCTGAAGCGCGAGAATATTGGGATCTGCACTTTAACTCCCTTCCGCCCATGAGCGAGGAGCAAGCCGCCGAGGAGCTGATCGCGCGCTTGCGGGAGGCCGTGCGCTGCCGCTTGATAGCAGAGGTACCCCTCGGCGCATTCCTCTCGGGGGGTGTGGATTCCAGCGCCATCGTGGCCATGATGGCGGGGATTTTGGAGGAGCCCGTCAACACCTGCTCGATCTCCTTTGGAGACCAGAGCTTCGATGAATCCTCATACGCCGAGCAGGTCGCGAGACGCTACCGCACGCGTCACCGCGTGCAGCAGGTGGAGGCGGATGATTTCGAGCTCGTCGATGAGTTGGCGCGACTCTACGACGAGCCTTTTGCAGACAGCTCGGCGATGCCCACCTACCGGGTCTGTGAGCTCGCTCGCCAGCAGGTAACCGTCGCCTTATCGGGGGATGGGGGTGATGAGGGATTCGCTGGGTATCGGCGCTATCGCTGGCATAGCTATGAGGAGGGGGTGAGGAAGCTCTTGCCGCGCAGCCTGCGCCGCCCTGTGTTCGGCTTTCTCGGGCGCGCTTATCCCAAACTAGACTGGGCGCCACAGTTCTTGCGCGCCAAGAGCACGTTCCAGGCGCTCGCGCGCGATACCATCGAAGGTTATTTCCACGGGGTGTCGGTGATCCCGGACCCCTTGCGCGAAAAGCTCTTCAGCCAGCCGTTCCGCCGTGAGCTGCAAGGGTACCAAGCGATAGAGGTGTTGCGCCGGCACGCCAGCCGCGCGCCAGAACACGCGCTCTCCTGTGTGCAGTATTTAGATTTCAAGACCTATTTGCCGGGGGATATCCTCACCAAGGTCGATCGCGCCAGCATGGCGCATGCCCTGGAGGTGAGGGTGCCGATCCTCGATCATCAGTTCGTAGAGTGGGTGTGTGGGCTGCCTCCCGAGTTAAAGCTTAACGGCGGGGAAGGCAAGTATCTGTTTAAGCAGGCTCTACGATCGTACCTGCCGCGCGATATCTTATACCGCCCAAAGATGGGCTTTGCGGTGCCGCTCGCCAGTTGGTTCCGCGGCCCTCTGCGCCAGCGGGCGCGGGAAACCATTCTGGGCGACACGATGCATCGATGTGGGATATTCGATATGGCTTTTGTCACCCGGCTCCTCGAGCAGCACCAGGGTGGGGTGAAGGATCACAGCGCCGCGTTGTGGTCGCTGCTGATGTTCGAAGCCTTTCAGAGACAGCTTCAGACGTGATCACACGCCCGAGTCGCATCGAAGCAAGCATGCTCCTGCGATAACGCCACGCCCTCATGCGCATCTTGCATATTTTAGATCACTCGATACCCCTGCACAGCGGGTACAGCTTTCGCACCCGTGCCATCCTCGAGCAACAGCGAGCTTTGGGCTGGGAAACCTACCACCTGACCAGCTCCAAGCAGTCGGTGGGGCAGGCTTTGGAGGAGAGCGTCGACGGCTTACATTTCTATCGCAGTCCGCCGTTAAAGAGATGGCAAGCGTGCATGCCCCTGGTGAATCAGCTGGCGGTGATCACGCAACTGCAAGCGCGTTTGCACGAAGTGGCTGCCCAAATCAAACCCGATATCCTGCATGCGCATTCGCCCGCACTGGCGGGTGTTGCCGCTTTGGCTGTGGGCAAGCGGCTAGACATCCCGGTCGTATACGAGGTGCGCGCCTTCTGGGAGGATGCGGCGGTCGATCACGGGACCGCGAGTGAGGGCGGGATCCGCTACCGGCTTACTCGCCTGCTTGAGACCCACGTGCTCCGACGCGCCGAAGCCATCACCGTGCTTTGCGAGGGGCTGCGACAGGACATCTTGCGACGCGGCATCGCGCCAGAACGGGTGACCGTCATGCCCAACGCCGTCGACCCCAGCAGGTTCCAGGCGAGCGAGCACAAAGATGAGGCGTTGGCGGGTGAGCTTGGCCTAGGCGAAGCCTGGGTACTGGGGTTCATCGGCTCGTTCTACGCTTACGAAGGCCTGCCTTTGCTGCTGCAGGCTTTGCCTGAGATACTGCGCTCATTCCCGCAAACCCGTGTGCTTCTCGTCGGCGGGGGTCCGGACGAAGGACGGCTTAAGCAGTTGGCGCGGCAATTGGAAGTGGCGGATAAAGTTCTCTTTGCCGGCCGGCTGCCCCAGCAAGAGGTCAAACGTTACTACGACCTCATCGATATCTTGGTCTACCCCCGTTATCCCATGCGGCTCACGGATCTCGTGACCCCGCTTAAACCGCTCGAGGCGATGGCCCACGCGAGGCTGATCGTAGCCTCCGATGTGGGCGGGCATAAGGACCTCATGCGGGACGGCGAGACCGGCTTGCTCTTCAAGGCGGGCGACGTGCGGGCACTCGCCGGGCGTATTATCGAGCTTTTGGGACAACCGGAACGTTGGCCACGGCTGCGTCAAAACGGACGGCATTTCGTTGAGACCGAACGCACCTGGGCTCTGAGCGTCGCCCGTTACCGAGCCGTCTACGAAGGACTGCTGCGATTTGATAGGGTCCCTAGCACAAGGCGCGGGCAATCGACGACATGAAGCTGCTTACCTTTTCCACCCTATACCCGAATAAAGAACGCCCATCCCACGGGATCTTCGTCGAGACCCGCCTACGGCAGCTATTGGCCTCTGGCGAAGCTCAATCCTGCGTCGTTGCGCCCGTCCCCTGGTTTCCTTTCAAGCACCCTAGGTTTAGTTACTATGCCACCTGCGCAAGAGTACCCGCGCAAGAGGAGCGATACGGGATCTCGATCCTGCACCCAAGATACCCGTTGATCCCCCAGTTTGGGATGAGCAGCGCACCCGTATCCCTCGCCACGGCGACTTTAAGGACACTGAGAAGAATGTTAAAAAACGGCTACCCGTTCGAGCTGATCGACGCCCATTACTTCTATCCGGACGGCGTCGCCGCGGTAATGCTGGGCAGAGCTCTGGGAAAGCCAGTGGTGATCACCGCCCGCGGCACGGATATAAACCTCATTCCCCGCTATCGCCTCCCGCGGCAGATGATCCTTTGGGCCGCGCGGCACGCGGCGGCCATCATCGCTGTATGCCAAGCGCTAAAAGACGCCATCATCGCGCTAGGTATACCTGAGGGTAAGGTCAGGGTATTACGAAACGGTGTAGACCTCAAATTGTTTCGGCCGCTTTCGCGCGACGTAGAGCGAGAGCGCCTTGGGCTCACGAAGCGCACGCTGCTCTGTGTCGGGAATTTGGTCGAGCTCAAGGGCCATGACATCGCGATCCGGGCCATGCGGGAGCTGCCTGAATTTGAGCTCCTGATTGTCGGTGAAGGGCAGGAAAAACATTGCCTGAGAGCACTGGCCAAATCACTAGGTGTAACCGATCGCGTGCGGTTTTCGGGCTCTGTGCCCAAGAAGAGCTCAAGCGTTTCTACAGCGCAGCGGATGCCCTGGTGCTTTGCTCCAGCCGCGAAGGCTGGGCAAATGTCTTGCTTGAGGCCATGGCCTGTGGTCTGCCGGTGATCGCGACCGAAGTCGGGGGATCCCCTGAGGTCGTGAGCTCTTCCGAGGCGGGCATACTCATGCAGGACCGCTCCCCTCAAGCCCTGGTCGCCGCGGTCTGTGCCTTATTCGCTAAGGCTCCCGAGCGCGCCGCCACCCGACAGTACGCCGAGCGCTTCGCCTGGGGAGACACCACAAGGGGTCAACTGGATTTGTTTTCTAATGTTATTAATGAGACGAGGCTAACACAGACCAAGCAGAATTCTTGTGGTATTTAAATTACTTGCTGAGCCTTAAGGGTCAGCGCCGCCCTAGCCGAAGCAACGGCTAGTAGATCAACCCATAGGCCTCCAAGGTCAAGAACGCCGGCAACTTGGTGGTGGTGACCAACCTATCCAAGAGCGCCGCCGCCTCCTTGAACTTGTGCGTCGCGAACGGCTGCTCGCCGATCTCCGCGTGCACTTGAGCCAACTCTTGGGCTAGGGTTTTGCGGAACAACTCCACGGTGACTTTGCTGCCGTCTTCCAGCACCCCCTTGGGATAACGGATCCATTGCCAGAGTTGCGCCCGCGAGATCTCGGCGGTGGCTGCATCTTCCATCAGATGAGCGATGGGCACCGCCCCTTTGCCGCTCAGCCACGATTCCGTGTAGCGCAGCGCCGCGCTGACGTTGTGCTTCAGACCACCCCTGGTAATGGTCCCCTCCGGCATGCGCAACAGGTCGCTGGCATTGACCTGGACGTCCGCACGCAAGTTGTGAATCTGATGGGGTCCGGGCATGTGCCTGTCGAACACTTCCCTGGCCACGGACACCAGCAGTGGATGGGCGACCCAAGTGCCATCATGGCCATCTTTCACCTCCCGCTCCTTGTCAGCCCGCACCTTGTTGAGCGCCGCCTCGTTGGCCAGCTCATCCTCTTTGATCGGGATCTGGGCCGCCATTCCGCCCATGGCGTGGATGCCGCGGCGATGGCAGGTCTGAACCAAGAGCCTGGAATAGGAATGCAGAAAGTGCTGGTTCATGGTCAACTGGCTGCGATCCGGCAGCACGAAATCGGGGTGATTGCGCAGGCATTTGATGAAGCTGAAAATGTAGTCCCAGCGCCCGCAGTTGAGACCGCCGGCATGCTGGCGTAATTCGTACAGGAACTCGTGCATTTCAAAAGCGGCGGTAAGCGTTTCGATCAGGGCCGTTGCACGGATGCTCCCGCGCAGGATCCCCAGCACATCCTGGGCGTAGAGGAACACCGAGTTCCACAGGCGCGCCTCTTTTCGGCTTTCCATCTTGGGCAGGTAGAAATACGGCGCCGTACCCTTGGCGATGAGCTTCTTAGCGTTATGGAAAAAGAACAAGCCGAAGTCGAATAGGCTCGCAGGGATCGGTTCATCGTCGAGCACGACATTCTTCTCTTTCATATGCCAGCCGCGCGGCCGCACGATGAGCGTCGCGAGCCTGCCTTCGTTCAGTCGGTATTGCTTGCCGTCCGGAGCGCTGTACCCAATCGTGCCTTCGATGGCATCGCGCAGGTTTACCTGGCCGTCCATCATCTGATCCCAGGTGGGGCTGGAGGAGTCCTCAAAATCCGCCATGAACGTGTTAGCGCCGGAGTTCAGCGCATTGATGATCATCTTGCGATCGACCGGCCCGGTGATCTCAACCCGGCGGTCCAGCAGATCCGGGGGGATGGGTGGCGCTTTCCAGTCGCCTTCGCGCACGTGCTGGGTTTCCGGTAAGAAATCGGGCACGCCGCCCTTATCAAAGAACTCCTGTCGCCATCTGCGGATGGCCAACAATTCTTTGCGTCGCGGTCCGAATCTTCTCACCAGCTCTTCAACAAACACCAGGGCCTCCGGCGTGAGGATCTGTTCGTACTCCGCTGTTACCTCACCGCGGATCTCCAAGGCGGTCTCTGTGCTCTTATGAAATCTCGTGCTCATGGATCGGTTTCTCCTGTCGGCGCGTCACGCCCCTTTGGAAACTTTGTGGCAATGCAGCATTATAAAGGCCACGCTCGACTTCTCAAGCCCTCAGCGGTGTTTTTTTACGGGGCGCCTGCTACCTTCCGGGGTTCGGTTCGAAAGGCGGTGCGCTGCTACCAACCGCGTGCACCAAATTAGGCCATCCGCCGCCCAGGGCGGCCTCTCCGCGGTGCATAAACGCGTGTCGTGGGGGCGAGCCTTTTTGCCGCATCCCCATTAACACTATGAACAAACGGCAGATCACCGGTCTTATTGCGAATGGCATCAGTCTTGCCGCTACACCGGCTGAGTTGCCCGAGGAAATCGCCCATTCTTCAACCTTAAACAAGCGAGGTGTCACAATGGGATTAATGCACACACTTTACATGGTGGCCGGCCTGGTCGCTTTGGTGTTTCTACTTTGGGCAACGCACGTGTCGGGCCAGGAGAACCGCGGCAAGCCGGACAACCTGAATCCCCATGCCCGCCCGTGGAGCGCAGTGCTATCTGTTTCATGATCGCCAACTCGGCGGTTAGCGGTGAGCTCTGGGCCGATGCCGGTTGGCATTCTGCGGCCTGAGCCAGTCAGATTCAATCTGATGGGTGAAGCCGTTACCCCTTCCCCCTGGCAGGGGGAAGGTTGGGATGGGGGTTGAGCGTTTGCCAAATCTCCGGCGCCGCGCCCCCACTCCAAGCCTCCCCGGTAAGTATGTCGATCCTTTCGGGATCGGACAGGCGTTTCGCGAGGTCCATCACGCCTGGGGACAACCTCCCGCTTTTCTGTGGCAGCGGATGGAACACCTGCGGGGAGATTATCTGCGGTTGTGGGTGCAAGGCTGGCAGCGGCTCTGTGGGATCGAGGTCTCGGATGCCGTGCCCGCGGTGCCGTTCGACGAGCGCTTCCAGGAAGCGATCTGGACCGAACATCCGTGGTTCGATCTGCTCAAGGAGTATTACCTGGCCCATACCCGCTGGCTTGAAGACACCATCGAAGAAACTCCCGATCTACCTTGGAAGGCCCGGCGCAAGGCCTTGTTTTGGGCACGCCAAGCGCTCAATCTCCTGTCCCCATCCAACTTCTTCTGGACCAATCCCCACGCCCTGTTTCGCTGCTTTGTGACCGGCGGTCTGAGCGCGATCGACGGATTCAACAATTTTGTGGCCGATGCCCAAAAGCGGGATATCCGTATGGTGGAGGACGGATCGTTTACCGTGGGAAAGAACCTCGCGAGCACGCCGGGCGAGGTGGTGTTTCGCAACGCTCTCCTGGAGCTGATCCAGTATGAACCCCTGACCAAGCGGGTGCACGAGATCCCGATCCTGATCGTCGCCCCCTGGATCAATAAATATTACATCCTGGATCTGAATCCGGATAAAAGTCTCGTGCGCTACCTCCTGTCGCGCGGTTTCACTGTATTCATCACTAGTTGGAAGAACCCAAGCTCCGAGATGCGCGACACCACGCTCGATGACTACATGCTACACGGCGTCCTGGAAGCGGTCCAAGTGGCCCGCGCGATCGCGGGCACATCCCAGATCCATGCGGTGGGCTACTGCATTGGGGGCACCCTCCTCACCACTCTTCTAGCCTGGCTCAAGCGGGGCGGGGACTGGCTCAAGCGCGATGGGGAGATCCCCATCGGCCATGCCACGCTCTTGACCGCCTTGGCCGACTTCTCTCATCCGGGAGACATCGACGTGTTTATCGATGAGGTGAGCCTCGGCCATCTCGAAACCGCGATGCAGGGCCAAGGCTATTTCTCCGGTAACGCGATGGGCTGGGCATTTCGCTTGCTGCGTTCGAACAGCCTGGTCTGGCATTACGTGGTGCGCGGCTATCTCTATGGTGAGCGGCCTCCGCCCTTCGATGTGCTGTACTGGAACACCGACACCACCCGACTGCCCGCCGCCATGCACGCATTCTACCTGCGCGAGTTCTACCTCAACAACAAACTGTGCCAACCCGATGGCCTGACGCTTGCCGGACGGCTGATCGACCTGCGGCTCATCGACCAGCCGCTCTACGTCGTGGGTACCGAGCAGGATCACATCGCACCCTGGAAAGAAACCTTCAAGCTCTGTGCCCTGGTCCAAGGTCCGGTGCGCTACGTGCTGGCGACCTCGGGCCATATCCTCGGGGTCATCAGCCCCCCGGTCACGCCTGCGAAACGGCGCTATTGGGTCGGCGAAACCGCAGGGCAGGCCGATCCGGAGACCTGGCGCAGCGGCCTTCCGGACAAACAAGTCGGATCCTGGTGGGAGGATTGGGTAAGCTGGCTCGGAAAACGCTGCGGCCCTTTGGGTCCGCCCCCGAGCATGGGCAATGAGCCTTATTCCCCGCTGGCCCCTGCGCCGGGCACTTACGTGTTCGACAAATTAGTGTGATGACTCCGCATTCTGCTCCAATGTGCTCGACGGGGGCCGAGGTGATCTTTCGAGACTCCCCAGGAGTCTGTCGGGCAATGAACGTTTACCGCATCTCTGCGGCCGGGATCGAGCGGCATCGGGAAGAGGAGTTAAATATATTGCTCTCAGGCGAAGAGGGGTTTCGTCTGGGTAGATTTTCCTGAGTGCGACGAGTCTGCCGCCCAGATGTTATCGGAGGTGTTCCAGATCCACCCGCTGGCGCTTCAGGATTGCCGCGAACGGCACCACTTCGCCAAGGCATATGCCTATCCCGACCATCTGTTCGTGATCCTGCAGACCCCGGAGCCCGAGACCACGCAATTCTTTCATCTGGCCGGCGTGCTCGGCGGCATCGGGGCCATCACCCTATTGATGTCGATCTGGGCAAAACGCCAGGGTTGGTGGTAAGTGGCGAGGCAGAGGCTTCTTGCTCAGGAGCGAAGCCTGCCGCGACCACGCCCAAAGCTCTCCACGATAGGGCAAACAACAAATCTTACACCCCATTTTGGTGCACTCAGCCTCACGTAGGTAGAGGAGCGGTAGCATGTTTTCTTTGAAAAACAGAGACATTAGTTAATGGCCCTGTATTTGCCAGAGATTATGTGAGGAGGTCTCCAAAATCTTCAGCAAGGTGAATACACGGGCCGGGCGCGGCAGAAAACGAGTATTACGTGATCCGGGTGCAAAGGCTAGGGTTTCATGCCCTTGGACATAAAGGGGGGATGACGTGTATACCCAGTCGCGCTTTTTGCAAGGCGCCTACAGCTTCGAAGGCGGGGGCTCCATCGGCCGTTTCTGTTGGCGCCCGAGCTGAGCTGCAAGCTGCCGTTTCACAAACGGGGACAGCTCACTTATTTGCGTGCGGGAAACAGCGCCGACGCCCTGATTTATCTGCTGCTCGTGGCCAACGGCCAAGCCTTGCGCTATTTCCCGGTGGGTGCGAAGAGCGACAGCCATGTGCAACTCGCCATCGTCGAGGACCTCCCGCCCGAGACTCAGATCGAGGTGCAGCTTGGAGCGCCAGAGGGCGTGCACGGCACCGTGATCATCGACATGGGCTGGCTTGAAGTCTAAATCCACGGAGCTAAGGGTGGCAGGCAAACAGCGTCTGGTGGTGGTCGGCAATGGCATGGCCGGGGCGCGAGCGGTGGAGGAGATCCTGGCCCGAGGGGGTGGCGAGCAGTTTGCGATCACCATGTTTGGGGACGAGCCGTACGGCAATTACAACCGCATCCTGCTCTCCAATGTGCTGAACGGGACCCAGCCGGCCGAGGAGATCTTTCTCAATCCCTTGGATTGGTACGCCGCCAACGGCATTACGCTGTACTGGGAGGTGCAGGTCATGGGGATCGATCGGGCCGGCAAAGAGATCTTCTGTGACAATGCCCATTGGCAGGGTTATGACAAGCTCCTGATCGCGACCGGGAGCCGCCCCTTTATGCCTCCGCTGGAAGGGCTGGTGGGCCGGGATGGAAAGTATAAGCATGGCCTGTTCGTATTCCGGACCATCGAGGATTGCCGCCAGATCGCGCGCCATAAGCCGCCATGCCGCCGTGATCGGCGGCGGCCTACTGGGGCTGGAGGCGGCCCGCGGGGTGCTTGGCTACGGCTGTGAGGTGCATGTGCTTGAGCTCGGCCCGCACCTGATGACTCAACAGTTGGATCCCCCGGCCGGCCTTATCCTCAAATCGACCATGGAGGCCATGGGGGTTCATGTGCACCTCAACAAAAAAACCACCGCCATCTTGGGTGGGGACCAAGTGGCGGGACTGGCTTTCGCCGATGGCAGCACGCTCGAGTGCGAGCTGGTGGTGGTTGCCGCTGGCATCGTCCCCAACCGGGAGCTTGCGGCGCGCTGTGGTCTCACGGTGGAACGGGCGATCGTGGTCGACGATCATATGCGCTCCATCGACGACCCCGATATCTACGTCGTGGGTGAATGTGCCCAGCATCACGGCCGGGTCTATGGGCTGGTCGCGCCCCTGTGGGAACAGGCCAAGGTGCTGGCCGACCACATCACCGGCGGGGACACGAGCGCCGCGTATCATGGCTCTAGGCCCTCCACCAAGCTCAAGGTCATGGGGGTGGAGCTCGCCTCCATGGGTGTGATTGAACCGCAACAGGAGTGCGACGAAGTAGTGCAGTTCAGCGAGCCTAAGCGCGGTGTTTATAAGAAGGTCATCGTGCGCGAAGGCAGACTCATCGGCGCCATCCTGCTCGGGGACATGAACAAGGCTGCCTTTCTGACCCAGGCATTCGAGCGCGAGACGCCCCTACCCGAGGAACGCTTAGATCTCCTGTTCGATCTGGCGGCTCCGAGCCAGCAGATCACGTTTAAGGAGATGGCCGACCAGATCCAGATCTGCAACTGTAACGGAGTCGCCAAAGGCGACATCGGCCGCCGTGTGATGGCTGGGGCGCGCACGGCTAAGGCGGTGATGGATGCTACCCGCGCCGGGATGGGCTGCGGCTCTTGCAAAGGCATGGTGGCCGAATTGGTCGCATGGCTCTGCGACGAACAAATACAAGAAGACCCCTCGGTCCACTACTACGTCCCCGGCATACCGCTTTCCACCCCAGAGCTGGTCGAAGCGATCCGGCAGAGCAACCTGCGCTCGGTATCGGCGGTGTTCGAGGCGCTGGGGGGCGGCGAGAAGGACGCTGCGAGTAAGCCCGGTCTGGCGTCGCTTTTGAAAACCCTATGGGGCGCCGACTACGAGGACCAACGTGACGCCCGCTTCATCAATGACCGCGTGCATGCCAATATCCAGAAGGATGGGACATTTTCGGTGATCCCGCAGATCCTCGGTGGGGTTACCACGCCGGCTCACCTTAAACGCATTGCGGAGGTGGCGGAGAAGTATCGGGTGCCGATGGTAAAGCTCACCGGAGGTCAGTGCATCGATCTGCTGGGGATTAGGAAGGACGATCTGCCCGCTGTATGGAAGGATCTCGGCATGCCTTCCGGGCATGCCTACGGCAAATACTATCGCACCTGCAAGAGTTGTGTCGGCACCGATTTCTGCCGCTACGGGCTCGGCGATAGCACCGGCCTTGCGATCGCGATCGAGAGCCGCTTCCAGGGACTCGAAAGCCCGGCCAAGATGAAGCTCGCGACCGCGGGCTGCCCGCGCAACTGTTCGGAGGCGGTGGTCAAGGATATAGGCGCCGTCGCCATCGAGGGCGGCCGCTGGGAGATCTACGTGGGAGGGGCGGCAGGCGCACACGTGCGCAAAGGGGATGTGCTCTGCGTGGTCGAAAGCCACCAGGAGGTGATCCAGTACATGAGCCGCTTTATCCAGTACTACCGCAAGAACGCGAAGTATCTGGAACGTAGCTATAGCTTTGTCGAGCGCGTCGGTATGGAGAAGCTTAAGGCCATCCTGGTCGAAGACCGGGAGGGTATCGCCACGGAACTGGAGCAAGAGCTCGAAGCCTCCATTGCCGCCTACCGCGACCCCTGGCTTGAAGCCAGTGCACCGGCCACGGCCAATCAGTTCGCGGCCACGTTACCGACAAGAGCGGAGGGGGAATTCGCCCATGTCCGCTGAAACGCAGAGCGGATATTGCCTCGGTCACGTGTCCCAGATCCCCTTCGGGGAAGGCCGTACCTTCCGGGTGGGCGAGCAAAAGATCGCCGTGTTCAGATCTCGCGGCGGCGGGGTGTATGCGACCCAAGCCGTATGCCCGCACCGCGGTGGACCCTTAGCCGATGGGCTGGTGGGCGGCACCACGCTGGTCTGTCCACTGCACGCCTGGAAGTTCGAGCTGTCGAGTGGGGAGGTGCTCCTCGGTAGCCAGGGGATCGCGACCTACCCCATCGCCCTGAACGAGCAGGGAGATATAGTGCTCGAGCTCGGGGAGCTTCCTTCGAAATCGGGAAAAAAGATAAGGTAAGGTTCATGTTCGATCGCTATCTCAGCATTGAAGACGTCTCCGTTGTATTCCCCAGCCGCAAGGGTCCGGCGGCCTGTGTTCTGGAGCACATCACGCTTAAGGTCAAACAGGGTGAGTTTGTCGCCATCATCGGCCATTCGGGCTGCGGTAAGTCAACCCTGCTCAACGTCGTGGCCGGTCTGGTGCCGGCCCGCTCGGGCGGGGTGGTGCTCGAAAACAAGGAAGTCGACACCCAAGGCCCCGATCGGGCGATGGTGTTTCAGAGCCATTGCCTGTTTCCGTGGATGACAGTCTACGGCAACGTCAGGCTGGCCGTGGACCGGGTATTGGGTAGGACCAAGAGCCGCCAAGAACGCCATGCCTGGACCTTGCACAACCTGGATCTGGTGCATATGGGCCACGCCCGCGACAAGCACCGCACGAGATCTCAGGCGGCATGAAGCAGCGGGTGGGGATCGCCAGGGCGCTGTCCATGGAGCCCAAGGTTCTGTTGATGGATGAGCCCTTCGGCGCGCTGGATGCCCTGACCCGCGCGGACATGCAGGACACGCTGATCGAGATCCAAGCACGGCTGAACAATACCGTCCTGATGGTGACCCATGATGTCGATGAGGCGGTGCTGCTGGCCGATCGCATCGTGATGATGACCAGCGGCCCAGCGGCCACTGTGGGTGAGGTCCTGGAGATCGATCTGCTGCGCCCGCGCGACCGGGTCGAGCTGGCGGATAGTGCCACCTACACCCACTATCGGGCCGAGGTGCTCAAGTTCTTATATCGCCGTCACGCACGGCCGGAGCCGGTGATGACTGCTCCCAGCAAAGAAGCGGCCGGGCGGTCAAAACCCCAGGTGGCATCCAAACCGGCGTGGAAAGAGGATGTCACGCTCGGCTTTATTCCATTAACCGATTGTGCGCCGCTGGTGATCGCCTTCGAGAAGGGCTACTTTCGCAAGTACGGTCTGAGGGTGACCCTTTCCCGCCAGACCTCCTGGGCCAACATCGTCGACAAGGTGAACATCGGTCTCCTGGACGGCGCCCAAATGTTGGCGGGTCTACCCATCGCGGCGACTCTGGGAATGCCGCCCGGGGCCAAGCCCGTGATCACGGCCTTGTCCCTGGACCTCAACGGGAATGCCATCACCGTCTCCGAAGATCTCTACCAGCGCATGCGAGCGACCGATCCCGAGGCCATGGCCCAGCCGCTGACCACCGCTCGGGCCTTGAAGCGCATCGTCGATATCAACAAAAAAACCGGTCAAACGCCGCTTACCTTCGGCATGGTGCATACCATGTCCAGCCACAACTATCTCCTGCGTTACTGGATGGCTGCAGCGGGGATAGACCCGGAACGGGACGTGCACCTGGTGGTGGTTCCGCCATCCCAGATGGTCAACCATCTGCGGGCTAAGAACATCGCCGGGTTTTGTGTCGGTGAGCCCTGGAACGGCTATGCCGTACAAAAAGGTCTCGGGCGGATCCTGATCACGAGCTACGAGATTTGGAACAATCACCCGGAAAAAGTCTTCGCTGTCACCCACGAGTGGGCCGAGCAACACCCCGGCACCCATAAGGCGGTGCTGATGGCGCTCCTGGAGGCGGCGCAATGGCTGGAGCTCCCGGAAAACCGCCGGCAGGCGGCCGAGATCATCGCCAGAGGCTCGTATGTGGACGCGCCGGTGGAGGTGGTCACCCGCTCCTTAAGCGGAAGCGTGCAATACGCCCAATGGGAAGCCCCGCGGCCGCTTGCGGACTTCAACGTGTTCTATCGCCACGCGGCGAGCTTTCCCTGGCGCTCCCATGCGGTGTGGTTTATGAGTCAAATGTTGCGCTGGGAGCAGATCCGGGAAGCCCCGGATATTAAAACCACGGCCGAGAGGGTGTATCGCACCGATCTCTACCGAGAGGCGGCGAGCGCGCTCGGGATCCTCTATCCCACGGGGGACTATAAAAAGGAGGGCGGCCACCGCGAAAATTATACCCTGTTGGATGGCGGACATCCGATGCGGATGGGGGCAGACTGCTTTCTCGACGGCTCGGATTTCGACCCCGAGCGGGTGGAGGAATACCTGGCAAAATTCCAAACGCCCGCGCTCGAAACGGCTGAAACTGCGCCCAGGGTAGCGATATGACAGCGACCGACATCCACGCTCATGCGTTCACTTCGTTCGACAAAACCCTAAGAGGCAACCATGAACCAGCAGCTAGCCGCCCGTTCTTCAAATCCCTCCACGCTCACGATCATCGATAACGCCACGGGACGGCAGCTTGATCTCCCGCTCCTCAAGGGCGAGGAAGGTCCGAGCGTCATCGATATCCGCACGCTCTATGCGGAACTCGGATATTTCACCTATGACCCCGGATTCACCTCGACCGCGAGCTGTCGATCGAAGATCACCTTCATCGACGGCGAGCAAGGGGTGCTGCTGCACCGGGGTTACGCGATCGCGGATCTCGCCGAGCAGTGCGATTTCCTGGAGGTCTGTTACCTGCTGCTCTACGCGGAGCTGCCGAACGCACGTGAGAAGGCCGAGTTCAACCAGACCATCACCTACCACACCATGCTCCATGAACAGGTGCTGAGCTTCTACCACGGCTTCCGGCGCGACGCGCACCCGATGGCCATCATGGTCGGGGTGGTGGGGGCGCTGAGCGCCTTCTACCACGATAGCACCGACATCAACGACCCGGAGCAGCGTAAGATCGCCTCCCACCGGTTGATCGCCAAGATGCCCACGATCGCGGCCATGGCCTATAAGTACGCCCTCGGTCAGCCTTTTGTGTATCCGCAGAATACGCTCAATTTTGCACAGAACTTCCTGCACATGCTGTTTTCCGTACCGGCCGAGCCCTATACCGTCAGCCCGGTTCTAGCCCGCGCCGTGAACCGGCTACTTATCTTGCACGCCGATCACGAGCAGAACGCCTCTACCTCGACCGTGCGCACCGCCGGCTCCAGTGGCGCTAACCCCTTTGCCTGTATCGCCGCCGGGATCGCTTCCCTGTGGGGCCCGGCGCACGGGGGCGCCAACGAAGCGGTGCTCGACATGCTGCGGGAGATCGGTTCCAAGCAACGGATCCCCGAATTCATCGCCCGCGCCAAGGACAAGAGCGACTCCTTCCGGCTCATGGGCTTCGGCCACCGGGTGTACAAGAACTACGATCCGCGCGCCGCGGTATTGCGCGAATCCTGCCATGAGGTGTTGGCGGAGCTCGGCGTGACCCGGGAGCCGCTGCTTGAGATCGCTATGGAGCTCGAGCGCATCGCCCTGGAGGATGAATACTTTGTCACCCGAAAGTTGTTCCCGAACGTGGATTTCTACTCCGGTATCATCCTCAAGGCCATGGGCTTCCCGACCAGCATGTTCACGGCGCTCTTTGCTGTGGCCCGCACCGTCGGCTGGGTGGCGCAGTGGACGGAGATGATCGAGGACACCGACCAGAAGATCAGCCGCCCGCGCCAGCTCTATACGGGGGCGGTGGCTCGCCCCCTGCAGCCTCTGGGAGAACGGGGGCAGGCAGTGTAGCCCGCATTTTATTCTCCGCCCACCAATTTTTATCCTCTTGCGGACCCGCTAGGCCTGCGCTGGAAGATCGGTGTAGGCTGGTGGCGGTCCCGACATGAATCCGAAAGGTTCTTGCGGATGACAGTTGCCGTAAAGCAATCCAACGATGAATAAGTCTGTAGAAGACAAAGTGGCCCCAGCTTGGTTTAACGAGATGTATGACGATGCCGGCGTACCGCGCAAGCACTACGTCGCGTATGCGGAATGGCTTGCATCGAAGCCGCTCGATTTCATGCTGCAAAAGCAACAGGAAGCTGACACACTCTACGCGCGTCAGGGCATCACCTTTGCGGTCTACGGCGATGAAACCGGTGTCGAGCGCTCCATTCCGTTCGACATCATCCCTCGCATCCTACGGCCAGGCGCGTGGAAAAAGCTGTCCGACGGCTGCTGCCAGCGCGTGCGCGCGCTGAACGCGTTCCTCAAGGATATCTACCATGGCCAGGAAATCATCAAGGCCGGCATCATTCCCGAGCAGCAGGTCTTGGGCAATGTCCTATTCCGCCCCGAGATGCGGGGCATTGCCGTGCCAGCGGACGTTTACATTCATATCGCCGGCATCGACCTGATCAAAGTCGGATACGACTCCTTCTACGTGCTGGAGGACAATTTGCGCACGCCGTCGGGCGTGTCGTACATGCTCGAAAACCGTAAAATGATGATGCGGTTGTTCCCGGATCTGTTCTCGCGCATCCCAGTGGCGCCAGTCGACCATTACCCCGATGTGCTCCTCGACAACCTGCGCGCGGTGGCGCCGCGCGGTGTTTCCAACCCGACGGTGGTAATGCTGACACCCGGATCCTACAACAGCGCCTACTTCGAGCACGTGTTTTTCGCCCAGCAGATGGGCGTTGAGTTGGTCGAAGGCCTGGATCTGTTCGTCGCCGATAACAGGGTCCACATGCGCACCACGCACGGCCCGCAGCGCGTCGATGTGATTTATCGCCGCGTAGATGATGATTTCCTGGACCCGCTCGCGTTCCGTCCTGACTCCATGCTCGGTGTACCCGGCCTGTTTTCGGCCTATCGTGCCGGCACGGTAACGCTCGCGAACGCGATCGGAACCGGGGTTGCCGACGACAAATCAACCTATATTTACGTGCCCGACATGGTGCGGTTCTACCTCGGCGAAGAACCCATCCTGCAGAACGTGCCGACTTACCAGCTCGGCAAGCCTGACGATCTAAAATACGTGCTTACACACCTGCCCGAGCTGGTAGTAAAGGAAGTCCAGGGTTCTGGCGGCTACGGCATGCTGGTCGGACCGTCGTCCAGCGCGGCCGAAATCGAAGCCTACCGCGCGCGTATACTTGCGAATCCCCCCATGTTCATTGCCCAGCCAACGCTCGCGCTGTCGACCTGCCCGACTTACGTGCAATCAGGCATCGCGCCGCGACACGTCGACCTGCGGCCGTACGTATTGTCGGGCAAGACTGTGTCCCTGGTGCCTGGAGGCCTCACGCGGGTCGCGCTGCGCGAGGGTTCGCTGGTCGTCAATTCGTCGCAGGGCGGCGGCACCAAAGACACCTGGGTGCTGGAAGAATAGCTAATGCGGAAGAATAGCCGTATGCTCAACCTGCGATCCTAAATCCTCGATCCTCAATCCCGACATGCTAGCCCGCGCCGCCAACAACCTCTACGGGATGTCGCGCCATATAGAACGCGCCGAAAACACCGCGCGCATGCTCGATGTAACATACCGCATGTCGCTGCTGCCCTATCGCGTGCTCGAGGCCGGTCAGGAATGGGCCGACCCGTGGGCGCTGCCGCTGGTCATTACCGGCCGCGCGACCGCCTATTACGAGCGCTATTCGGACGTCACGCCCGACAAAATGCTGCACTTCATGGTGCTCGATTCGACCAATCCATCGAGCATTTACTCCTGCATTCAGTCGGCACGCGAAAATGCGCGCACCGTACGCGGCGTGATCACCTCCGAGATGTACGAAGATCTGAACGAATTGTGGCTTAACATGCGCGACACCGACTATCCCCAGATCGAATCCAGGGGCGTGAGCGAGTTTTTCGATTGGGTCAAGCTGCAGTCGCACCAGTTCCGCGGTGTCACTTTCGGCACCATGCTGCGCGATGAAGGCTATCAATTCATCCGTCTCGGCACCTTCATGGAGCGCGCCGACAATACCGCGCGCATCATCGATGTCAAATACCATACGCTGCTGCCGTCAGCGGCCGACGTGGGCGGTGCGGTCGATTATTATCAATGGAGCGCGCTGCTGCGCTCCGTTAGCGCATTCGATGCCTACCGCAAAGTCTATCGCGACGTAATCACGCCGATGAAAGTCGCGGAACTGCTGATTCTGCGCGACGACGCACCGCGCTCGCTGCATGCCTGCATGAACGAGATCTACGACATCCTGCGCGAGTTATGCGACGATTCGCAGCGGGAGGCTGAACGCCAGGCGGGCGAATTGCACGCCAAGCTTCATTATGGACGCGCGCCGCAGATCTTCGATCTTGGCCTGCACGAATACCTGATGGAGTTCCTTGAAGGCATAGCCACGCTGACCGAAGAGATCAGCAAAGACTTCCTGGTACCGGTCTATCCGAGCGACGTTATCCGCGCGCTCACTGAAACGCAACATCAAAACCAGTTACTCAGCTTGAGCGGCAACCATTAGAATAGGCGTTTTTACGCGAAAGCTAGCCGTTCGAGGAATCGTTTTCATGACGTATTGTGTCGCTGTAATGCTCGATGCTGGGATGGTATTCGCCTCCGATTCGCGCACCAACGCCGGGCTCGAGCAGATGCGCAAATACCCAACCCGCAATGGGATGACCCCGGATAGCGGCCGCTGCGGTCTACCGTATGGAAGCTGCGTGTGAGTATCCACGTCGCGCTTAACCATCAGACGCGCTACCGCTATGATCGGTCGGCTGCACTCTCGCCACACGAGGTAAGGCTACGGCCGGCACCGCATTGCCGTACGCCCATCCTTTCCTATTCGCTCAAAGTCACGCCCGACAAGCACTTCGTCAACTGGCAGCAGGACGTCTACGGCAATTTCATCGCGCGCTTCGTGTTTCCGGAAAAAACACGCGAGTTCAGAATCACAGTTGATCTGATCGCCGACATGACGGTGATCAACCCGTTCGATTTCTTCGTCGAGAGTTACGCCGAAAAATTCCCGTTTGCCTACACCGAACAGCTAGCGCGGGATCTCACGCCCTTTCTCGCGATCGAGGAACAAAGTCCGCAGCTCAGCCAGTGGATTGCGGATTTCCGCGCGCGCGAGTTGCGCCCCGGCATCAACAGCGTCGACTTCCTGATGGCCGTGAACCGGGCACTGCAAAGCGATATCCGCTACCTGGTGCGCATGGAACCTGGCGTGCAGACCTGCGCGCAGACGCTAGAGCTCAAAAGCGGCTCATGCCGCGACAGCGGCTGGCTGATGGTGCAGATCCTGCGCCACTTCGGTCTCGCCGCACGTTTCGTGTCCGGTTACCTCATACAGCTCACTGCAGACGTCAAGGCGCTCGACGGCCCGTGCGGACCGGAACGCGATTTCACCGATCTGCACGCGTGGGCTGAAGCGTATATCCCGGGCGCCGGCTGGATCGGTCTTGACCCGACTTCGGGGCTGCTGGCGGGCGAAGGCCACATCCCGCTCGCCTGCACCGCCTCACCCATGAGTGCAGCGCCGGTTAGCGGCAGTATCCTGGGGGACCCGGGCAAGTCGCAATTCGACTTTTCAATGAGCGTCACCCGCATCCGCGAAGACCCGCGCGTGACCAAGCCGTATTCCGCGCAGCAATGGCAGGCGATCGAGGCGCTCGGCCACCAGATCGACCGCGAGCTCGCGGCCGGTGACGTGCGACTAACACAGGGCGGAGAGCCGACTTTTGTTTCGGTCGACGACATGGATGGGCCAGAATGGAACTACACGGTACTGTCATCTAAAAAGCTTGAACTTGCCGAGGAGTTGCAACGTCGGCTGCAGCAGCGTTTCGCGCCCGGCGCGCTGCTGCATTTCGGTCAGGGCAAGTGGTATCCGGGCGAACCGCTGCCGCGCTGGGCGCTCGGCATCTACTGGCGCAAAGACGGCAAACCGCTATGGCACAACCCACAATTGACCGCGCTCGCCGACTCCCCAAGCGGCATGCTTGAAGCTAAGCAGTTGATCGACAACATCGCTGACCGACTCGGCTTTTCGTCGCAATTCGTGATCCCAGCGTTCGAAGACACCTGGCGCGCGCTCGACCAGGAAAGCCAGCTGCCGGTCAACGTGGACCCGCTTGCCGCAGATCTGAAAGATGCACCCGAGCGCAGCCGGCTCGCCGCCCAATTACGTCGCGGTCTCGGTGAACCCGTCGGCTACGTGCTGCCGTTGCGCGCAGCCAAGCGTGCGGCTAAAAGCAGACCCCCTGGCGCAGCTTGGGAAAGCAGCAGCTGGCCCTTGCGCCGCGGTCGGTTGTTCTTGATCCCGGGTGATTCTGCGCTAGGTTATCGGCTGCCCCTCGAGAGCCTGCCCGCGGCCGAGGAAAAAGACGACAGCGACCTGCCGCGCGATCCGTTCGATCCGGTTGCTGGACTCGACGCTGCCGATCCTGCCGTTGCCGTTCACCACAGCAAACGCAAACCGAAGGCGGATCCCAAGCCCAACGAGATCGTGCGTACCGCGCTGTGCGTTGAATCGCGCGCCGGCCGCTTGCATGTCTATATGCCGCCGATCCCGCTGCTCGAGGATTACCTGGCGCTGCTGGCGATGATAGAGGCCAGTGCCGCGAGTCTGAATCTGGCGTTGCGGATCGAAGGCTACGAGCCGCCGGCCGATGTGCGCATGAATGCGCTCAGAGTAACGCCCGATCCCGGTATCATCGAGGTCAACATTCACCCGGCGGCGAGCTGGGATGAGCTGGTCGCGAACACTACTGCGCTCTACGAAGAGGCGCGCCTGACGCGGCTTGCCACCGAAAAATTCATGCTTGACGGTCGCCATACCGGAACCGGGGGCGGTAACCACTTGACGCTCGGCGGACTCACGCCGGCCGACAGCCCAATGCTGCGCCGGCCCGACCTGTTGCAGAGCCTGATCACTTATTGGCAGAACCATCCCGCGCTGTCCTACCTGTTCTCGGGGCAGTTCATCGGACCCACCAGCCAGGCGCCGCGCGTCGACGAAGCGCGCGATGACAACCTTTACGAGCTCGAAGTCGCGTTCCAGCAGATGACGCGCAAGCTGCAAGCCGGGAAGGAAGCGCTGAGGCCGTGGCTGGTCGATCGTCTGCTGCGCAACCTGCTCGTCGATCTCACCGGCAACACGCATCGCGCCGGGTTCTGCATTGACAAACTGTATTCGCCCGACACTGCTAGCGGCCGCCTGGGCCTGGTCGAGTTTCGTGCGTTCGAAATGCCGCCGCACGCGCAAATGAGCCTGACGCAGATGCTGTTGCTGCGCGCGCTCGTTGCGCGCTTCTGGAAAATCCCGTACCACGGCACGCTGATCCGCTGGGGTACGCAATTGCACGACCGCTTCATGCTGCCGCACTTCGTTGCCGCAGATCTGCGGGATGTGATGCGTGATCTCAATGATGCCGGCTACGCATTCGATGCGGAGTGGTTTGCGCCGTTTATCGAGTTCCGCTTTCCGCGTTACGGCACGGTCAGCTATAACGACATCCAGCTCGAGCTGCGCCAGGCGATCGAGCCGTGGAACGTGCTGGGCGAAGAAGTCAGTGCCGGCGCCACCGCACGCTATGTCGACTCGTCGGTCGAGCGCCTGCAGGTCAAGGTCAGTGGCATGAGCGGCTCGCGTTACGTGGTCATCTGCAACGGCCGCCCAGTACCCCTTGCACCGACCGGCGCGCCCGGAGAATACGTCGCCGGCGTGCGTTACCGCGCGTGGGCGCCGCCCTCGGCGCTGCATCCTACCATCGGCGTGCAAGCGCCGCTGACTTTCGATATCGTCGATACCTGGGGCGGGCGCAGCATTGGCGGCTGCACTTACCATGTCGCACATCCCGGGGGGCGCAACTACGCAACCTTCCCGGTCAATGCCAATGAAGCCGAGGCACGGCGCATCGCGCGATTCTGGAACCACGGTCACACGCCGGGGCCGGTAACGCTGACGCCCGAGCCCTTGAATCCGGCGTTTCCGCTGACGCTCGACCTGCGCTGGCAGCCGGGTCAACTTCCGTACCCAACGCCTCCCGCAGTGGATTCTGGCTCATAGCGAGCTTCAGATCCCGAGTGCGGCCATGGCTGACTTCATATTTCCTGTTCTGTAGACTAACACTTGGTCTGTTCCGCTAAATGAGGTCGCCGCATAAGAAGCTCACCCGCTTATATGTCTTTCCCCATCTCGAGACAGTGGGTGCTACTGTGAAAGACAAAGCCCTCGGCATTCTCAATCGGGTTTTCGGCTATTCCGTCTTTCGCGGCCAACAAGCCGAGATCGTGATGCATGTGGCCGGCGGTCATGACGCGCTGGTCTTGATGCCGACCGGCGGTGGTAAGTCGCTCTGCTACCAGATCCCGGCGATGCTGCGCGAAGGGACCGGTGTCGTGATCTCCCCCTTGATCGCGCTGATGCAAAATCAGGTCGACGCTTTGGCCGAGGTCGGCGTGCGGGCCGCTTTCCTGAATTCCACGCTGTCGGTTAATGAGGCCGTTGATGTCGAACGCCGTGTGCGCCTGGGCGAGCTCGATCTGCTCTACGTGGCGCCCGAGCGCTTGCTGACCGAGCGTTGTCTCGATCTCTTGGCGACTAGCCGCCTGGCGCTGTTCGCGATCGATGAGGCGCATTGCGTGTCACAGTGGGGCCATGACTTCCGGCCTGAATACATCCAGCTCTCGGTGTTGCACGAACGCTTTGGCGGTGTACCGCGCATCGCTTTGACCGCGACAGCGGATGCGCACACCCGGCTCGAGATCCTCGAGCGGCTGCAATTGCGGCATGCGCGGATCTTTGTCTCCAGCTTCGACCGGCCCAATATCCGTTACCGCATCCTCGAGAAGGACAATGCCCGCAAGCAACTGCTCGACTTCATTCGAGGCGTCCATGCCGGGCACAGCGGAATCGTCTATTGCCTGTCGCGCAAAAAGGTCGAGGAAACGGCCGAGTTCCTCAGGCGAAAGGGCATCGCCGCGCTGCCTTATCACGCGGGGATGGACGCCGATACACGGCGCCGGCACCAGGGACGTTTTCTGCGTGAAGAGGGCTTGGTGATGGTAGCAACGATCGCCTTCGGCATGGGCATCGACAAACCCGATGTGCGTTTCGTCGCCCACCTCGATCTGCCGAAGAGCGTCGAAAGCTATTACCAGGAGACCGGCCGCGCCGGCCGCGACGAGCTGCCGTCGGATGCTTGGATGGTGTACGGCCTGCAGGACGTGGTGCAGCAGCGCCGCCTGATCGACGAATCCGAGGCGGAGGAAGGGCACAAACGCATCCAAATCGCCAAGCTCGACGCGCTGCTCGGCTTGTGCGAAACGACCGATTGTCGGCGTGTGCGGCTGCTGGCCCATTTCGGCGAGATGAGCGCACCCTGCGGCAATTGCGATACCTGCCTCAAGCCGCCCACGGCCTTCGATGCCACGGTGGAGGTGCAGAAGCTTTTATCTTGCGTCTACCGCGTCGGTCAGCGCTTCGGCGCGATGCATGTGATCGGCGTCCTGCGCGGTGATTCGACCGCCAAGGTGAAGCAATGGCGGCACGATCGATTGAGCACCTTCGGCATCGGCTGCGAGCGCAGCGCCCAGGAGTGGCGTGCCGTCATCCGCCAGTGCATCGCGCTGCGCTTGCTTGCGGTCGATCACGGGGCCTACGGCGCGTTGAGGCTAACAGAGGATAGCCGTGCGGTGCTGAGGGGCGAGCGCACGATCGCACTGCGCGCTTTTAGAAAGGAAGACATCGGCAAAGGCAGGCGTAAGGGCGATGATCCCACCGCGCGCGCGGCGCCGGCGGCAATCGCCTTAAATGTCGGCGAGCAAGCGCTATTCGAGGCCCTGCGCGCATGGCGGTCCGATACGGCGCGCTCCCACGGGTTGCCGGCCTACGTGGTATTTCACGACACGACCTTGCGCGAGATCGCACGGCTAAAACCCGCATCGCTCGCCGATCTGCGAGGGGTCACAGGGCTGGGCGAGAGGAAGATCGAGTCCTATGGGCAGGACCTTATCCGAGTGGTGGAGCAGTTCCGCCCTGCCTGAGGTGGGGTGAGAACGGATCGCGGCGTTTGCGATCCCGCCGCTCTCGTCATGTGCTCAGCTCGCCTCTGCAGTAGAGCGTTTATCGCCGTCTCAACGCGCGCACGGTCTTGCTTTGGCCGAACGCCTTCTGCACCTCCAGTGGCAGCGTGATGTCGTCGATGTCCAGAATGCCGTCCACACGCAGCGCGCCGAACAGGAAGCGCGTGAGGTTTTGGTAGCCCTCCTCGGAATTGACGATGCCGTAGTGGCCCGAGTAGCTGCGGTTTACAAACGCGCGCGGCGAACTCACATCCGTGCCGTCCGGGCCCGGTCCGTGCGTGGTGGCGTTCTCGATACGCACCAGCCCGTCACTCGCGTCGCCCGCCGCCCACGCCGACATGCCGCCGGCCACGTTGTAGTCGCACGGGTTGGTGCCGACCAGGTTAAAGATATCCCCTTTTCCTTCCCGATTTCTCGGGGGCCCCTCCCATGGCCGAGATCGGCGCGCATTTTGGCGTTCATTACATAACGGTGAGCTGCGCTGTAAAAGCTTTTGAGCAACGCAAAGACGATGACGAGTCAACCTGAGATGACTGCAACCTGAGATGATTGGGATTTGTTGGATTGTTAGAACTGACCTTATGACTGCTCTAGCCCGACTTAGCCGATTCGCGCCCGTTTTCGGGCGAAGGCGCCGTGTAAGTACTTGGATTTTAAGTGCGGGGGGCGGTAGATTGGCGCAAAACCGCTGTAGTGAAGACCTTGCTTGTTTT
>Ga0187892_10003600_pt1 | contig 27915 bp, 18 predicted proteins | sample MA1701073metaG_FD_139345 | JGI IMG/M metagenome (GOLD analysis project Ga0187892, IMG submission 139345) | Bio-ooze microbial communities from a basaltic lava cave in the Kipuka Kanohina Cave System on the Island of Hawaii, USA - MA170107-3 metaG ... | reverse complement strand
CCCGTTCCCCAGGTCGAACACGCCGAACACGAGGTCCTGGTCCCCGTCGCCGTCCAGGTCGGCCGCGTCCACCCCCCAGAACTGCGACGGCGTGAAGGCGGCGCCGGCGGCCTGCGTCCAGTTCCCCTGGCCGTCGCCGAGCCACACGCCGGGAGCGTAGTAGCGCGTCCAGCAGATGTCGGCGAAGCCGTCGCCGTCCAGGTCCTTGATGAGCAGCTTGTGCCCGCCCTGCACCGGCGCGCCCGGCGGGCCGGTGATGGGTAGCCCGTTGCTCGACTCGCGCCACGTGCCGTTGCCGTTGGAGAGGAAGCACTGGAGCTCCGGACTGAAGTGCCCCGAGAAGGCCACGTCGTCGAAGCCGTCGCGGTTCACGTCGCCGACGGCGACGCCCTCGGGCCCGCCGCGGAGCGTGATCCCCGTGGTCGCGAGCGTCCAGGAGGTCCCGCCGTTCCCGAGCCAGGCCTTGCCGTTCCCGTCGGCGAGGTCCACGTGGCCGTCGCGGTTGAAGTCCCCGAAGGCCACATCCGAGCGGCCCGAGCTCCCCGGGAGGCCGGCGCTCGCCTCGGTCCAGGTCCCGTCCGCCTCCGAGCGGAAGAAGCGCGGGCCGGTCCCCAGCCGCGCGATGCACGCGAGGTCGTCGCGCCCGTCGCGCCGCACGTCGGCGAAGGCGATCCCGCCCCAGCCCGAGGTGTTGTAGAGCGGGAGCCCGGTCGAGCCGTCCACGTAGAGGGCCGTCCCGCGGAACGCGTCCACCACGACCGTGGTGCTCTGCGCGTGCGGGGGGGTCGTGATCTGCGAGAAGTCCGTGACGCCGGGGGGCTGCTGGATCGACCACCCGGTGCCGATGGTCGCGGCGAGCGAGACCTTGATCGTCCAGGGGCCGGTCTGCGCCGGCGCGCGGAGGCGGACGCGGAGCACGATCGGGTTCGACGCGCCCATCGACGTGGTCCCGGACCAGGAGGCGAGGAAGTGCCCCTGCTCGCCCTGATAGAGGGAGAGGAGCGCCGGGTTGTCGCGCACGAGCGACCCACCCGTGTCGGCGAGCGCGGAGGTCCACGCGCCGAGCACGGTGAAGCCCGCCGGCAGTTGCAGCACGGCGCCGGCCTGCTCCCCGCTGCTCCCGTTCATCGCGGTGCCGATGACGACGACCTCGAAGGGCGCGCCGGCGGCGACGGTCGCAGGGACGGTGAAGCTGGTGAGCGTGACCTGGCAGGCGACGCACAAGAGGACGATCGCGAGGGCGAGGCCGGTTGCGGTTTTCATGGCGCCCAGGCTCTCGCGGGATGGTCTGCCTGTCAATCCGGGGGGCTCCCAGGTCACGGCGGCGCGAGCACGTAGCCGAGGCCGCGGCGGGTCTGGATGAGGGACGGCTCGCCCGGGCGGTCGATCATCCGGCGCAGCGAGCAGACGGCGGCGTCCACCACGTTGCTCATCGGGTCGGTCCGCTCGTCGTAGAGGTGCCGCTCGATCTCCGGGCGCGAGAGCACGCGGCCCTGGTGGAGCGCGAGCTGCTCGAGGAGCGCGTACTCCCGGCGCGGCAGCGGGAGCATCCGCCCGCGGCGGCTCACGGTCCGGCCCGCCAGGTCGATCTCGAGGTCGCCCACGACGATCCGGGGCCGCTTGATCCCGTGGCTCCGCCGGCCGAGCGCCTCGACGCGAGCGAGAAGCTCCTCGAACGCGAACGGCTTGACGAGGTAGTCGTCGGCGCCCGCCTGGAGTCCGCGCACGCGGTCCTCCACCGCGTCGCGCGCGGTGAGGAGGAGGACGTGCGTAGTCCGGCCCGCGTCGCGCAGTCGGCGCAGCAGGGTCCAGCCGTCCAAGGCCGGCAGCATCAGGTCGAGGACCATGACGTCGTAGTCTCCCGACTTCGCGAGCCAGAGCCCCTGCTCGCCGTCCCCCGCAACGTCGACGACGTGCCCGGCACGGCGGAGCCCCGTCCCGACCGAGCGCTGGAGGCGCGGGGAGTCTTCGACGTAGAGGAGCTTCATGGCCGTCGCGGACCATCTTGCGCAACTGGGGAAAAAGGTGCCACTCTTCATTTCCGCGGCGGAAATGAAGAGTGGCACCTTTTTCCAGCCCCCCTTTCGGGGACACTATCGCCCATGAGCGACGCCCCGCCGCCCGAACGCGACCGGCTCATGAAGGAGCACTGGAACCTCCGCGCGAAGGAGAACGCGCGCTACTACATCGCGACCACCCAGTGGGAGACCGAGGAGGAGTTCGAGGCCTCCGGCGCCCGCGACGTGCGCCTCTTCTTCCATGGCGTCGAGCCGCTGCTCCACCCGCGGGCCGTCGTCCTCGACATCGGCTGCGGCATCGGCCGGATGGACCGCTACGTCGCGCCCCGCGTCGGCCGTCTGATCGCGCTCGACGTCTCGGGCGAGATGCTGGCCCGTGCGCGCGCGCGCCTCGCCCACCTCCCGAACGTCTCGTTCGTCGAGGGGGACGGCCGCACGCTCCGCCCGATCGCCGACGCCTCGATCGACCTGGTCTTCTCCCACATCGTCTTCCAGCACCTCCCGCGCGACGTGACCGGGTCGTACTTCCGCGAGGTCGCGCGCGTGCTCCGGCCGGGCGGCTCCTTCCTCTTCCAGGTGCCCGAGGCGCTCGGCCCCGCACCCCCCGACCCGCCCCCCGAGGACACGTTCGAGCTGCGCACCTGGCGCGAGGAGGAGCTGCGCGCGCTGCTCGAGCGCCTGGGCTTCGTCTGGCGCGCCTGCCCGCGCTACCGGATCGACGCGCCGGTCCCGACCATCGACCAGCTCCGCCCGCATCTGGTCAAGCCGGTATAATCCCGCCGCGCTGGAGGGTGCATCGATGAGAACGTCCGCTCTCGCCGTCGTTTCGATCCTGTCCTTCGTCCGTGGCGTACTGGCCCAGGGGATCGAATGGTCCCCCACCGTCGATCAAGGGCTCCAGGACGCCCGGAACCGGAACGCCCCGGTGCTGGTCTCCTTCATCCAAGACGGAGAGGAGGCCAACGACCGGATGGTCAACGGCATCCACAAGAGCGACGAGGTCGTGAAGCTGACCCGCCGGTTCGTCTGCTTCATCGCGAACAGCGGCAATCACGAGCAGACCGGGCAGAAGCAGCCCGACGGGAGCATGAAGCAGGTCTGCCAGAAGTTCGGGTCCGTGAGCTGCGCCGAGCACCGCGCAGTCGAGTCGTGGGCCTTCAAGCAGTACACGCAGGGCGAGGTGAAGACCCCCCAGCACCTCTTCTGCGACCCGACCGGCAAGGTGCTCGAGAACATCATCGACGTGCCCGACGTGTCGGGCTTCACGGAGGCGTTGGAGAACACGCTCCGCGCCGCCGGTCCCGGGCTGAGCACGGAGGAGTATCGCAAGTTCAGCGACGCGCTGGGCGCGGCGGACCGCGCCGCGAAGCTCGGGCGGTTCGCCGAGGCGATCAAAGGCTACAAGGGGATCACGACGGCCAAGAACCTCCAGAAGGCCGCGCTCGCCGAGCGGGCGAAGGAAGGGCTCAAGCAGGTCGAGGAGTCCGGCAAGCAGACGCTGGCGGCGGTGGACGAGGCGACCACGCGCAAGGACTGGGTCCCCGCGGTCGTCGAGCTGGAGCGCCTCGGGCGCGAGTTCAAGGGCGAGCCGCTGGCGCGCACGGCCGGGGAGAAGCTCCGGGTGCTGAAGGGGAACGCCGAGGTCAACGCCGAGCTGAAGGCCAAGGCCGCCGAGGTGAAGGCCTACGAGCTGATCGACACCGCCGAGAAGCACCTCGCCAAGGGGAAGCCCGCTGACGGCGTGCGCCTCCTCAGCCAGGTGACCGCCGGCTTCGCGGACCGCCCGGTGGGGAAGCGGGCCGCCGCGCTGCTCCAGGCGCTGGAGGCCGACCCCAAGACGCGCGACCAGGTCGTCGAGCTGAAGGTCAAGCGCGATTGCGAGACCTGGCTCAAGATGGCCGACGAGGCGGTGAAGGCCGGCGACAACAAACGGGCGGAGGAGTTCCTGAAGCGGATCGTGACGAACGCGCCCGGCACCTCGTTCGCCCAGGAAGCCGACGCGCGGCTCAAGGCGCTGCGGGACGCCGAGAAGAAGTAGTGCGCGTCGTCTTCGCCGGAACGTCGGAGTTCGCCGTCCCTGCCCTGCGCGCGCTGGCCGGCTCCGCGCACGCGCCGCTCCTCCTGATCACCCAGCCGGACCGGCCGAAGGGGCGCGGGCTCACGGAAGGGCCGTCTCCCGTCGGCAAGGAGGCCCTCAAGCTCGGCCTCCCGCTGCGCAAGCCGGCCTCGATCAACGACCCCGCCGAACGGGAGGCGATCGCCGCGCTCCAGCCGGACGCCGTCGTGGTCGTCGCCTACGGCCAGAAGATCGGCCCGGAGCTGCTCAAGCTCCCGAAGCTCGGGTGCGTCAACCTGCACGGCTCGCTGCTGCCGGCCTACCGGGGCGCCTCCCCGATCGCCGCCGCGATCCGCGCCGGCGAGACGAAGACCGGCGTGTCGGTGATCCGGATGAACGATCGCATCGACGCCGGGGACCTTCTCGGCGAGGCCGAGGTGAACATCGGCCCGGTCGAGACGGCGGGCGAGCTGACCGGCCGTCTCGCGGAGGCGGGCGCGGCGCTGCTCGTGCAGGTCCTCGACGAGCTCGCGGCCGGGCGGGTGAAGCCGCGCCGGCAGAACGAGAAGAAGGCGTCGGTCTGCAAGAAGATCGGCAAGGACGAGGGGCGCATCCGCTGGACCGAGCCGGCGGTGGAGATCGCGCGCCTGATCCGCGCGCTCAGCCCGAAGCCGGGGGCGTTCGGCTCGCTCTACGTCGGGCCGGGGCAGTCGATCCGGATCACGTTCATCCGTGCGAACTCGGCCGACATCGAGGCCGACTCGCTCGAGCCCGGATCGGTGCTCGGGATCGCTGGCCCGGGGCTCCGCATCTGCGCCGGCAAGGGCGCGGTGGACCTCCTGCGCCTGAAGCCGGCCAACGGCCGCGAGATGGAGGGCGCGGCCTTCTTCCGCGGGCTGCGCGGCGTGGAAGCTCCGATCTTCGAGCCGTGAGCGTCCGCGAGGAAGCGGCGCGCATCCTCGCCCGCTTCGAAGTCCGCGGGACGTTCCTCGGGCCCCAGGTGGCGGCCGCGGTCTCGTCGGGCCGGGTCCCGCCCGAGGGGCGGGCCGTGCTCACCGAGCTGGTGGCGGGGACGCTGCGGCGCCGGGGCACGCTGCGCTCGGTGGAGGCCGCGTTCCTGACGGCGCGGCTCGATCCGCAGCCGCTCCTGCGGGCGATCCTGGACGCGGGCGTCTACCAGCTCCTCTACCTCGACACGGCGCCGGCGGCCGCGGTGGTCTCGGACGCGGTCACGCACGCGCGGACCGTGATCCACCGCGGCGCGGGGAACCTGGTGAATGGGGTGCTCCGGAACCTGCTTCGCGGCGTCCGGAAGGAGCCCGCGCGCCCCGCGGGCGCGGACGCGCGCGCGACGTTGGATCGCGGGGATGGGACGTGGCTCGTCTTCGACCGCCCGGTGCTGCCCGAGGACCCGCTCGAGCAGCTGGCTGCGCGACACTCGCACCCGATCGAGCTCGTCCGCCGCTGGAGCGCGCGCCTGGACGGCGTCGCGCTCGAGGAGGTGGTCCGCGCCGGGAACGACCGGCCGCCGCTGGTGCTGCGGGCGAACCGCCTGAAGGGGACGCGGGAGGAGCTGGCGGAGCGGCTGCGCGCGAAGGGGGTGGAGACCGCGCCGGGCGCGCCGCCCGAGGCGCTCGAGGTGCGCGGCGCGGGCGGCGATCTCCTGCATTCGAAGGCCTTCGCGGAGGGGCTCTTCTACATCCAGGACGCGACGCCGATGCGGGCGGCGCGGCTGCTCGACCCGAGGAAGGGCGAGAAGGTGCTGGACCTGTGCGCGGCGCCGGGGGGGAAGTCCACGCACCTGGTCGAGCTGATGGAGAACACGGGCGAGGTGATGGCGGTGGACCGTTCCGAGGAGGGGGTGGACCGGATCCGCGAGAACGGGCTGCGGCTGGGGGCGAAGGTGCTCCTGCCGGTGGTGGCGGACGCGCGGGAGCTGCCGCCGCAGTCGCGGGAGCGCTTCGACCGGGTGCTCTTGGACGCGCCGTGCTCGAACACGGGCGTGCTGCGCCGCCGGCCCGAGGCGCGGTGGCGCTTCGGCGAGGCGGACCTGGCGTCGCTGGTGGCGCTCCAAGGCGAGCTGCTCGAGGCGGCGCTCGGGTGTCTGAAGCCGGGGGGGACGCTCGTGTACTCCACGTGCAGCATCGAGCCGGAGGAGAACGGCGGCCAGGTCGCGCGGCTCCGCGAGCGGCACCCGGAGGTGGAGCTCGTCAGCGACGAGGTCGTGCTTCCGCGCCCGGGCGGTCCGGACGGCGGCGGGTTCGCGCTGCTCCGGAAGACGGGGGCGGCGACTGGATGACCGCTTCCGATCGAGACTTGCAATCTACTTCCCGCGTTTGTAGGGGATGAACCGGTGACTCTCGAGGATCTCCAGCCCGACGCTTCCATCCGCGGCATCCTGCCGGATGCGGCGGTCACCGTCGTGAGCGTTCAGTGGCACGGCTCTGACGCGCTCACGCTCGTCTATCGCCGACCCGACGGCCGCGTCGCCGACGAGATTCTGTACCGGCACGATGAGTCGCGCCTCGAGATCGTCGGCGCCGGCCGCCCCTGGAGCTTCGACGGCGACGGCGCAAGCTTCCGTCTGGTCGCCGAGGCGCACCGCATCCGCCTCGCCCACCTCTTCGACCCGAGGCTGGCCGTTCACACCTCGCTCGTGGACCCCCTGCCGCACCAGATCACCGCGGTCTATGAAGCCATGCTGCCTCGACAGCCGCTGCGTTTCCTGCTCGCGGACGATCCCGGCGCGGGCAAGACCATCATGGCCGGGCTCCTGATCAAGGAGCTGATCGCTCGCGGCGACCTCCGTCGCTGCCTCGTGGTCTGCCCCGGCAGCCTGGCCGAACAGTGGCAGGACGAGCTGCACCGCCGCTTCCACCTCCCCTTCGAAATCCTCACCAACGACAAGCTCGAGGCCGCCCGGACCGGCAACTGGTTCCTCGAGAACGACCTCGCCATCGCGCGGCTCGACAAGCTCTGCCGTAGCGAGGACGTGCAGCAGAAGCTGGGCGCGCCCGACTGCCGCTATGACCTCGTGGTCTGCGACGAGGCCCATAAGCTCTCCGCCACCTTCTTCGGGGGCGAGATCAAATACACGAAGCGCTACCGCCTCGCCCAGCTCCTTTCCGAGTTGACGCGGCACTTCCTTCTGATGACGGCCACGCCGCACAACGGCAAGGAGGAGGACTTCCAGCTCTTCCTCGCGCTTCTCGACGGCGACCGCTTCGAGGGACGCTTCCGCGACGGCGTGCACCAGGTGGACGTCTCCGATCTGATGCGCCGCATGGTGAAGGAGAACCTGCTCAAGTTCGACGGCCGGCCGCTCTTCCCCGAGCGCGTCGCCTACACGGTCCCGTTCAAACTCTCCGACGCCGAGGCACATCTCTACCTGGGGGTCACCGAGTACGTGCGCGAGGAGTTCAACCGCGCGGAGGCGCTCCAGAACGACAAGCGCGCCGGCACCCTCGGTTTCGCGCTCACCATCCTCCAGCGGCGCCTCGCCTCCTCGCCCGAGGCGATCTACCAGTCGCTCAAGCGCCGCCGCGAGCGCCTCGAGGAACGCCTGCGCGAGCTGGAGTTGCTCCAGCGCGGCGCGGCCGCGGCCCCCGGCGCGCCGCTCGCCGGTGCCGAGCTCGACTCCGACGACCTCGAGGACCTCGAAGACGCCCCCGAGACCGAGGCCGAGCAGGCGCAGGAGGAGATCCTCGACCAGGCCACCGCGGCCGCGACGGTCGCAGAGCTCAAGACCGAGATCGCCACGCTCGCGCGCCTCGAGGCGCTGGCCGCGGGCGTCCGCCGCAGCGGACAGGACGCCAAGTGGCGCGAGCTGGCCAGCCTGCTCGGCGAGATCTTCACCCCCGCCGGGCTAGCCGGCCGCGTCGCCGATACGCCTCGGCGGCCTTACGGTTCGGGCCCGATCCCGAAGCCCGTCCCTTCGCCGCGCCAGAAGCTCGTCGTCTTCACTGAACATCGGGACACGCTCACCTGGCTCGAGCGCCAGATCGCCTCGCTCCTCGGACGCCCGCAGGCGGTCGTGGTGATCCACGGAGGCCTGGGTCGAGAGGAGCGGCGGAAGGCGCAGGAGAGCTTCCTCCACGACCCCGAGAAGCAGGTGCTGCTCGCCACCGACGCCGCGGGCGAGGGCATCAACCTGCAGCGCGCGCACCTGATGGTGAACTACGACCTGCCGTGGAACCCGAACCGCCTGGAGCAGCGCTTCGGCCGCATCCATCGCATCGGCCAGACCGAGGTCTGTCACCTGTGGAACCTCTTGGCCCAGGAGACGCGCGAAGGCGACGTCTACCATCGCCTGCTCGAGAAGCTCGAGGAGGCGCGCGAGGCGCTCGGCGGCCAGGTCTTCGACGTGCTCGGCAAGCTCCAGTTCGAGGGCAGGCCGCTGCGCGACCTGCTGATCGAGGCCGTACGCTACGGCGACCAGCCCGAGGTGCGGGCCCGCCTCACGCGCGCCATCGAGCGCGGCGTGGATCGCCCGCGCCTGGAGGCGCTGATCGAGGAGCGCGCTCTCGCCCGCGACTCCATGGATTCGAGTCGCGTGGCCCGCGTGCGCGAGGAGATGGAGCGCGCCGAGGCAGCCCGGCTCCAGCCCCACTACGTCGAGTCCTTCTTCCTCGAGGCGTTCCAGCGCCTGGGCGGCACGGCCCGCCAGCGCGAGCCCCGTCGCTACGAGGTCACGCACGTCCCCCCTCCCGTTAGGAGCCGCGACCGCCAGATCGGCGCCGGCGACGCGGTGCTGGCTCGCTACGAGCGGGTCGCGTTCGAGAAGGACCTGATCGCCCCGCCGGGTCAGCCGCTCGCGGCCTTCCTCTGCCCCGGCCACCCGGTCCTCGACGCAGTGCTGGACCTGACGCTTGAGCGTCACCGCGATCTCCTCAAGCGCGGGACGGTGCTGGTGGACGAGCGCGACCCGGGCACGGCGCCGCGCGTGCTCCTGATGCTCGAGCACGCGATCCAGGACGCGAGCCAGCTCCCCTCGGGCGAGCGCCGCACGATCTCGCGTCGCATGCTCTACGTGGAGATGGACGCCGCCGGGAACGCCCGGCACGTCCACTACGCCCCCTACCTCGACTACCGCCCGCTCGCGGATGGCGAGCCCGCGGTGGCCGCGATCCTGACCCGCCCCGAGTGCGCCTGGATCACGCGCGACCTCGAGAAGACGGCGCTGGGCCACGCGATCCGGACTGTGGTCCCCGAGCACGTGGGAGAAGTGAAGGGACGCCGCCTGGAGTGGATCGGGAAGACGCGCGCGGCGGTGAAGGATCGGCTCACCAAGGAGATCACCTGGTGGGACCACCGCGCCGAGGAGCTCAAGCTCAAGGGAGCAGGCGGGGAGGCCCGGCGCGCGGCTGAACTCGCAGGAGGCTCGCCGACGAGCCGACGAGCTGCAGACGAGGCTGGAGGGGCGCCTGGCCGAGCTCGACCGCGAGGCGCAGGTCTCCGCACTGCCGCCCGTGGTGCTGGGTGGCCTCGTGGTCGTGCCGGCCGGCCTCGTCGGGGCGATGACCGGTCGGGCGGTCGCCGCGGCCACGGCTCCGACCGACACGCAGGCGAGCGCCGCCCGCGCGCGCGCCGCGGTGATGGACGTCGAGCGCTCGCTCGGCTTCGAGCCGGTGGACCGCGAACTGGAGAAGCTCGGCTACGACATCGAGAGCCGCGTGCCCGGGACGGGCAGGCTCCGGTTCATCGAGGTCAAGGGCCGCGTGAGCGGCGCCGACACGGTGACGGTGACAAAGAACGAGATCCTCTACTCGCTCAACAAACCCGACGACTTCATCCTCGCGCTGGTGGAGTTCCAGGAGGGCGGGCGCCATCGCGTGGTCTACCTGCGGCGCCCGTTCAAGCGCGAGCCGGACTTCGGCGTGACGAGCGTGAACTACGACTACGCTGAGTTGCTGGGCAGGGCCGGAGAACCTTCATGAGCCTCTTCGAAGACACCAATCCGCGTGCGCTCAAGGAGCTGTTGGCCGAGATCCACAACAGGACGACCGTGCTCCCGGACTTCCAGCGCGACTTCGTCTGGGAGCCTGGTGCGACGCAGGAGCTGATCGTCTCGATCGCCAACAACTACCCCGCCGGGAGCATCCTGCGCGTGCGCGACGTGAAACGGGTCTTTGCCGCCCGCGAGTTCGAGGGCGCCCCGCCCCTCGATGGCGCCCGACACACCTTCCTCGTGCTGGACGGACAGCAACGGCTCACTTCGCTGTACCAGGCCTTCCATGGAATAGGCGAGCACCGGTACTTCCTCGACCTCCGTCTGCTCAAGGATGGTGCGGACTTCGAGGAAGCCATCTTCCACGTGCGCGCGACCACGAAGTGGGCGAGGGCCCGTGCGGACTTCGCCCGTCAAGCGGACGAACTGCTCCTCCCGCTCTCCGTCCTGAAGGGCGGAGCGGGCGGTTTCGGCCAATGGAGCCGCAAGGTGTCCCGGCGACTCGACGACAAGAAGCGCGTTGCGCTCGAAGACGCACTGGACGTGATCGAGGGGAAGTGGATCACCGCCATCGACGACTACCATTTCCCGGTCGTCACCCTCTCCGACAGGACCGAGCCCGACGCGCTCTGCACGATCTTCGAGACCCTCAACCGCACGGGCGTGAAGCTGAGCGTCTTCGAGCTCCTGACTGCCCGCTTCTGGCCGATGGACATCAACCTACGGGCGCTCTGGGACAAGGCGCTGGCGGATCATCCCGTGATCGCGGACTTCGAGGTCGATCCCTACTACGTCCTGCAAGGCATCTCCCTGGCCAGCCGGACGAAGGCGCCTTCGTGCAAGCGCAGCGACGTCCTGAATCTCGCGGCCTCGGACACCACCGACTGGTGGGAGAAGGCCGTCGTCGGTCTATCGATGGGGCTCGAAATCCTGCGCGACGATTGCAAGGTGATGCTTCCGAAGTGGCTGCCCTACCAGACCATGCTGCCGCCGCTCGCGGCGGTGCTGGCTCGCGCCGGGACCCCCCGGACCGCCGAGGCAGGAGTCCATCGCGAGAAGCTGAAGCGCTGGTTCTGGTGCTCCGTCCTGGGCCAAGCGTACGAGAGCGCGCCCAACAGCAAGTCGGCGAAGGACGTCGTCGAGATCGGAACGTGGTTGAGAGGAGGCGCCCCGCCGGAAACGGTGACAGGCTTCCGGTTCGACCCCCGCGCGCTTCGCGACGTCACGCCGCGCCAGCGATCGATCTACCGCGGCACCATCTGCCTCATCCTTGGATGCGGCGCAAGGGACTTCCACACGCAGGGGGTCATCACCGGGAGGCTCATGGCTGAGGAGGGGATCGACGACCACCATGTCTTCCCGTCGTCCTGGTTGGAGAACCGCGGCGTGTCTCCGGCCCGGGCCCGCGATTGTGTGCTCAACCGCACGCTGATCGACCGCACGACGAACCAGATGATCGGCGCTCGCGCGCCATCCGACTACTTGACTGAGATCCGTGGCACGGCGGGGTTCCCCTTCGAGGCGGTCCTGACCTCGCATGCCCTGCCGGCCGAGACGGATTCTCCGCTCGTTCGCGATGACTGGAACACGTTCCTCGACTGGCGGCAGGAGAGAATCTGGACGGAGATCAAGCGTGTCACCGGCGCGACCGCAGCAGCCGATCTTGAAGCTGATGATCTCGAGACGTAACGAGGCGAGAACCTGGAAACGTCAGTTCGTGGAGAGAATGACGGAGCGGCCGCGACCACGTTCAAAACCCATTTCGACCCAATGAAGACGCTATCCCGACCTGATCCACGCCGACAAGTCCTGGCTCCGCAAGGGCTTGTCATTGAGGATTGCCCCTGTTCAAGCCCAATCCGCACCGAATGGGGCCGGCCGTCGGAGGTCGCTCAGGAAGCGTGAAAGGCGTGCAGAGATGACGACGTCGCAGGAGTGGAGAGTGGTCTGATGCTGACGCGGTTGAGCGCCCGCAACTTCAAGGTCTTCGGCGACGTCGAGATCGAACTTGGGGAGCGGGTCCTCTTCGTTGGACCGAACAACTCCGGGAAGACCTCCGCCCTTCAGGCGCTTGCCCTGTGGAGCATCGGCGTCCGGCGCTGGCTGGAGAAGCGCGGGGACGGCAACGTGCCGAAGGAGCGTGCGGGTGTCACGATCAACCGGCGCGACCTGATTGCGGTACCGATTCCCTCGGCCAACCTGCTCTGGCGCGACCTGCACGTGCGCGAAGGCTATCGTGAAGAGAACAAGACCAAGACCAGGAACCTCCTGATCGAGATCGAGGTCGAGGGAATCGACCTGGGCAAGCAGTGGACCGCCGCGCTCGAGTTCGACTATGCCAACGAGGAGTCGTTCTACTGCCGGTCACGTTTGGGGGACGGAGGCGTTCGTCGCGTCGTCCCCGCTGCAGCGGGCGAGGTCAAGCTGGCGTACCTTCCGCCAATGTCGGGGCTTGCCGCCAACGAGACACGTCTCGACGCGGGCGCCCTGGACGTACGGATCGGCGAAGGCCGCACGGCGGAAGTACTCCGCAACCTATGCTGGCGGGCTTCCGAGGGAAGCCCAGAAGCCTGGAAGAAGATCGTTCAGCGGATGACGAGTCTGTTTGGCGTCACGCTGGATGATCCTAGCTACGTCAAGGAGCGGGGCGAGATCACGATGTCCTTCCGGACATGGGGTGGCGCTCAACTGGATCTGTCCGCCAGCGGACGCGGGCAGCAACAAACCCTTCTGCTGCTCGCCCACATGGCCGCGAATCCGGGCGCGGTTCTTCTCCTGGACGAACCCGACGCGCACCTCGAGGTCCTGCGCCAGAGGCAGATCTACCAGGTACTCACGGAGACCGCGCGCGAGACGGGCAGTCAGATCATCGCGGCCAGCCATTCCGAAGTCATCCTCAACGAGGCCGCCGACCGCGACACGGTCATCGCCTTCGTGGGCAGGCCCCACCGGATCGACGACCGGGGGAGCCAGTTGCTGAAGGCTCTGAAGGAGATCGGTTTCGAACACTACCTTCAGGCCGAGCAGACCGGGTGGGTCCTCTACCTGGAGGGTTCGACGGACCTCGCCATCCTGCGAGCCTTCGCGAATGCCCACCAGCACCAGGCTTTGGCCGCGCTCGAGAGGCCGTTCGTCCACTACGTGGGCAATCAACCCAAGAAGGCCCAGGATCATTTCTACGGGCTGCGCGAAGCGAAACGGGATCTGTGGGGAGTCGCCCTCTACGATCGGCGGGATGTCGAGCTGCCGCCCGATCCCCACCTGACACAGGTCATGTGGCGCCGCTTCGAGATCGAGAGTTATCTCTGCCAACGTGAGACCCTGCGGGCGTTTGCCCAAGCGCAGGGTCGGGCACAGGCTGGCGCTCTCTATGTGCCCGATTGGCTGAAGACAATGGAGCAGGCGATCGAGGAGATCCTCAAGGCTCTGGCAGATCTAGGCCGACCCGACCCATGGGGCCCGGACCTCAAGGTCAGCACCGAGTTCCTAGGTCCGGTCTTCAAGAAGTTCTACGAGAAACTCGGCCTGCCGGACCTCATGACCAAGACGGACTATCACACATTGGCTCCCTTCGTTCCCGCCGGCAACCTCGACCCAGAGGTGATCGAGAAACTCGACCGGATCGCCGCCGTCGCGTCGAAAGCGAAGGCTGCGGACGCTGACGCCAAGTAATGAAGAAGAAACTCATCGAAGTGGCATTGCCGCTCGAGGCGATCAACGAGGCGGCGGCGCGGGAGAAGTCGATCCGGCACGGGCACCCAAGCACGCTGCACCTCTGGTGGGCGCGGCGGCCGCTGGCGGCGGCGCGGGCGGTGATCTTCGCGCAGATGGTGGACGACCCGTCGTCGATGCCAGACCTTTTCCCGACCGAGAAGAAGCAGCAGAAGGAGCGCGAGCGGCTCTTCAAGATCATCGAGGACCTCGTGCAGTGGGAGAACACCACGAACGAGGAGGTCCTGGAGCGGGCGAGGGCGGAGATCTGGCAGAGCTGGCGTCGCGCCTGCGCCGAGAACGCCGACCACCCGCGCGCGAAGGAACTTTTCGACCGGAAGAAGCTGCCCGCCTTTCACGATCCCTTCGCCGGCGGTGGCTCTCTGCCGCTTGAGGCGCAGCGGCTGGGGCTCGAGGCGTACGCCAGCGACCTGAACCCTGTGGCGGTGCTCATCAACAAGGCGATGATCGAGATTCCGCAACGCTTCGCCGGGCGGCCGCCGGTGAACCCCGAGGCGCAAGAAGACAATGTGCTCTTCGCTGGCAATTGGAAGGGCGCCCAGGGGCTGGCCGCAGACGTGCGCTACTACGGGAAGTGGATGCGCGACGAGGCCGAGAAACGCATCGGCAAGCTCTACCCGCCGATCGAGATCACGACTGAGATCGCGAAGGGCCGCCCCGACCTCAAGGCCTACGTAGGCCAGAAGCTCAACGTGATCGCGTGGCTCTGGGCGCGCACGGTCAAGAGCCCGAACCCGGCCTTCGCGAAGGTGGACGTGCCGCTCGCCTCGACCTTCATGCTCTCGACCAAGGCCGGCAAGGAGACGTACATTGAGCCGGTGATCGAGGAGGGCGGCTACCGGTTCACGGTGCAGGTGGGGAAGCCGAAGGACACAGAGCGGGCGAAGAACGGGACCAAGCTCTCGCGCGGCGCGAACTTCGTGTGCCTGATGTCAAGGACGCCGATCAAGGGTGACTACATCAAAGCCGAGGGCAAGGCGGGGCACATGGGCGCCCGGTTGATGGCGATCGTGGCCGAGGGCGAACGCGGGCGCGTGTATCTCACGCCGACGCAAGAGCACGAGAGCGCGGCGCGGAAGGCAAAGCCGGAGTGGAGGCCGGATGTCGAGTTCTTCCAGCAAGCGCTCGGCTTCCGTGTCGGCAACTACGGCATGACGAAGTGGAGCGACCTCTTCACGGATCGGCAGTTGGTGGCGCTGACGACTCTCTCTGATCTCGTCTGCGAGACCATGCAGCACGTCCGCCGCGACGCCCTCGCCGCCGGCCTCCCAGACGACGCCTCCCCATTCCGCGACGGCGGCACCGGCACGATGGCGTACGCGGAGGCGGTGGGAGTCTATCTCGGTTGCTTACTCAGCGCGGTCGCTGACGACTTGTCATCGAACGTCACGTGGCGCACAGGCCATGGCACTGGCGCAACACGTTCGACGTTCGCCCGCCAAGCACTACCAATGGTTTGGGACTTTGCAGAGGCAAATCCACTGGCTGGAGCAGCTGGCGATGTGACGAGCGCTGCAGTAGCCGTAGGTCGCGTTCTCGATCTGTATCCGCCGACAGTAACTGGCAGTGCCGTACAGGCAGACGCATCAACGCAGTCGATCAGTCGCGACCGTATTCTGTCCACCGACCCACCGTACTACGACAACATTGGTTACGCCGATCTTTCTGACTTCTTCTACTTGTGGCTGCGCCGCTCACTCCAACCTATCTTTCCCGGTCTGTTCGCCACCGTCGCCGTACCAAAGGTCGAGGAACTGGTCGCTACGCCGTACCGTCACGGCACCAAGGAAAAGGCGGAGGCCTTCTTCCTCGGCGGAATGACGCAGGCGGTGCATCGGCTCGTCGAACAGTCGCACCCTGCGTTCCCGGTGACGATCTATTACGCCTTCAAGCAGTCGGAAAGCGACGACGTGGCCGGCACCTCAAGCACAGGCTGGGAGACGTTTCTCGACGCCGTTATCCAAGCCGGATTCAGCGCGACCGGAACTTGGCCGATGCGCACGGAACGCGAGGCGCGGAGTCGTGGCATCGACTCAAACGCCCTGGCCTCTAGCATCGTCCTCGTCTGCCGCAGGCGCGCGGTCGATGCACCCACCGCCACCCGTCGCGAATTCGTCGCAGCGCTCAAGGCCGAGCTGCCCACGGCGCTGCGCCGCCTCCAGGAAGGCAACATCGCCCCGGTGGATCTGGCGCAGGCCGCGATCGGCCCCGGAATGGCGGTCTACACGCGCTACGCGGCGGTGCTCGACGCCGAGGGCAACCCCGTCCCCGTGCGCGAGGCGCTTGCGCTCATCAACAAGGTGCTCGACGAGACGCTGGCCGAGCAGGAAGGGGACTTCGACGCCGATTCCCGCTTCGCGCTTGCCTGGTTCGAGCAGTACGGCTTCGCCGAGGGTGAGTTCGGTGTGGCCGAGACGCTCTCCAAGGCCAAGAACACCAGCGTCTCCGGCCTCACCGATGCGGGCGTCCTCGAATCGAAGCGCGGCAAGGTGCGGCTGCTCGAGCCCGACGAGCTGCCCGCTGAGTGGGACCCGGCCGCCGACGCACGCCTCACGAACTGGGAGACGGTGCACCACCTGATCCGCGTCCTCAAAGGCAGCGGCGAGAGCGGTGCCGCGGTCCTCGTCGCAAAGCTAGGCGCGAAGGCCGAGACCGCCCGCGAGCTGGCCTACCGGCTCTACACCCTCTGCGAGCGCAAGAAGCGGGCGGCCGAGGCGCTCGCCTACAACGGCCTCGTCCAGAGCTTCCCCGAGATCACCCGCCTCGCGGCGGAGGGCGGCAAGCCGAGAGACGTGCAGGGGGAGCTCTACGAGGCCAGATCATGAGGATGTTCCACGGCGGGAACCTCAAGGAGCCAAGCCTCATTGGCCGTGGAGGGGCCGGCGCGTCCATAACGAGCACGGACCACGCGGCATGGAAGCACCTGGAGGGACTCCGATGACCGATCGCGCTCATGACCCGCCAAATCCTCTGGAAAGGATCCAAGACTACCCTCGCATCCTGGCGGCCCTGCGCGGGGCCGTGCAGAAGGCGCTCCTGAGTCACAAGCGGGCCGGCAATCCCGTCGCCATCTGGCAGGACGGGCGGGTGGTCTGGGTGCCTCCCGACGGAATCCCGGTGATGCCGGAATTCACCGAGGAGTGAGCGTCACTGTCGTTCGTGAGAGAGAACCGATGAGGCACGTCCGACGCGCCAGCGGGAGCTGCGTGCAGGCAGACCTCTTCGAGGAGGCCGGATGATGAGCGCGATAACCTCCCCAGCGGGCATAGCGGCGCGCATCGAGGCCCTCCACTACCGATCGCTGCGCTACGTCGCTCAGGAGTTGGGGCCCTTCCACGTGCTGGTCGGGCCCAACGGAAGCGGAAAGTCCACCTTTCTGGACGTCGTCGCCTTTCTCGGGGACATGCTGCGCGGTGAACTGACCGCCGCCATCCAGGGAGACTACCGGTTCGGGATTCCCTTCCGGGCGCCCGACGGGAAGCAACTGACCTGGATGCGCGAGCGCGATCGATTCGAGTTGGCGATCGAGGTCACCGTTCCAGCCGACCGGCGCGCACGAGTGAGAAACGGACCGGCCGACCTCTGCCGCTACGAGGTTTCGATTGACGTGAGCGGCCCACTGCGGATCAGCGCCGAGACTCTCTGGCTCAAGCCCCTCGAGGCCCCGCCGGCCCCACGCCAGAGAACCCTGTTTCCGGACGCGGCGACTCCCCCCGACAGCCTCGTCCTCGCATCGCGCCGACGCTCACCGACCGGGTGGAAGAAGGTCGTCTCGCGGGGTGAGGAGCCGGAACGCGTGGTGTTCCTCTCCGAAACGTCCGGCTGGAAGAACCCATTCCGCATCGAGGCCGACAAGGCGGCGCTCGCGAGTCTTCCCGAGGACGAAGAGCGCTTCCCGGTGGCGACCTGGTTCCGGAGGGTCCTATCCGAGGGCGTGCAGCGGCTGGTCCTCTCCGCCGAACGGATGCGCGCGCCGAGCCCGCCAGGCCGACCGCGCGGCTACCTGCCTGATGGCTCCAACCTGCCCCACGTCATCCACACCCTGGAGAGCGAGCACCCGGAGCGCTTCGCCCGCTGGATCGAACATCTTCGAGAGGCCCTGCCAGACCTCGAGAGCATCACCACGCACGAGCGGGAAGAGGACCGGCATCGCTACTTGGTGATCCGGTACGCGAACGGCCTCGAAGCGCCCTCGTGGCTGGTCTCGGACGGGACGCTGCGGTTGCTCGCGCTCACGGTGCTCGCCTACCTGCCGGACCTCAAGGGGATCCATCTGATCGAGGAGCCCGAGAACGGCATTCATCCCAAGGCAGTCGAGACCGTCTTCCAGTCCCTCTCCTCCGTCTATGGCGCCCAGGTCCTCCTAGCCACGCATTCGCCGACCGTCGTGCGGATGGCCGAGCACGGCCAGATCCTCTGCTTCGGCCGGACGGCGGAAGGCGCTACCGACCTCGTGCGCGGAGACGAGCATCCTCGCCTGCGCGATTGGAAAGGTAGCATCGACATGGGAACCCTGCTCGCCGCCGGGATCCTGTCGTGATCGACCTCGCCTGCCTGGTCGCCGACAAGAGCATCGAAGCGACCTTCGACTCCCTCCTCAAGAGGCCCGAGGCGCTCCGAATCCGCGCGATCACGTCCGAGATTGTCGTACATCCGGAGCGGGACCCCGGCTGCTTCCATGACCCCGGCCAGCTCCTCGGGGGGTTCACCGGCTCGGCGCGGCAGGCGCTCGTCGTGCTGGACCACGCATGGGAGGGGGTGCCGGCGGAAGATGCTCCGGAGCTGGAACGGCTGCTGGAGGAGCGTCTGCGCAAATTCGGTCCGCCCGGCTGGGCCCGGGCTTTGGTCATCGAACCCGAGCTCGACGTCTGGGTGTTCAGTGACTCACCGCACGTAGCCGAGGTTCTTGGTTGGCGGCCACCCTCGACGCCAACGCTGCGAAACGCGTTGGAGAAGGAAGGCCTCTGGGAGCCGGCGAAGGCGAAGCCGGAGGACCCCAAGGGCGCCATGGATTGGACGCTTCGCCGCGCGGGGCTGCCTCGCTCCTCCGCCCTCTTCCGGAAACTCGCGTCGCAGGTGAGCCTCCGGCGCTGCCAGGACCGGTCCTTTCAGCGGCTGATGGATCTGTTCGGCGGATGGTTCGGCCCGGTCGGATAGGAGATCGCATGGCCATCACGAACCAGGAACGGGTCGGCAAGGCGATGGAGCTGCTGCGAGCTGGGCTCGGGCCCTTCGTCGAGCGCGAGGTGCAGGCGGGGGTGAAGGCCGGCAGCGTCCGCATGGAATCCGTGCGTCGCTTCAGCGACGACCCGATGCTCGGACAGAAGCCGATCGAGAATTGGGATACGGCCGGCTTGCTCCGCCTCATGTGGGAGACCTGGAACGACGTCTTCGGCCGCACGCTCGGCCGCGCCGAGCGGTCGCTGGTCCAGGAGCTCCGCGACTGGCGCAACCAGTGGGCGCACCAGGAGCCGTTCTCCAGCGACGACGCCGACCGCGCGCTCGACTCGATGGCCCGCCTCCTCACCGCCGTCTCGGCGTCGCAGGCGGATGACGTGCAGAAGATGAAGCTCGAGCTGCGCCGGCTCAGCTACGAGGAGCAGGTGCGCGGCGAAAAACGCAAGGCCGGTGGGTCCTTGATCGAGGCTGCGGCGACCGGCGCGCTCAAGCCCTGGCGCGAAGTCGTCACGCCGCACGCCGACGTCGCCAGCGGCCGCTACCAGCAGGCAGAGTTCGCTGCCGACCTCTGGCAGGTGCACCTCGGCCAGGGCTCCGACGAGTACCGCAAGCCCCAGGAGTTCTTCCGCCGGACCTTCCTGACGGACAGCCTGAAACGGCTGCTCACGGGCGCGGTCGAGCGGCTCTCGGGCAAGGGCGGCGACCCCGTCGTGCAGCTCCAGACCAACTTCGGCGGCGGCAAGACGCACTCGATGCTCGCGCTCTACCACCTCTTCTCCGGCGCGACGCCGAACGAACTGGCCGGCGTGGAAGCGGTGCTGGCCGCGGCCCACGTGAAGGCGTTCCCCAAGGCGAATCGCGTCGTGCTGGTCGGGAACAAGATCTCGCCCGGGAACCCGGTCACGAAGTCCGACGGCACGGTGGTGCGCACGCTGTGGGGCGAGCTGGCGTGGCAGCTCGGCGGGAAGAAGGCGTTCGCGCGCGTCCGGGCCGACGACGAGAAGGCGACGAGCCCGGGGGACGTGCTGCGCGAGCTGTTCCAGGAGCATGGGCCGTGTCTCGTGCTGGTGGACGAGTGGGTCGCCTACGCGCGCCAGCTCCACGACCAGAGCGACCTGCCGGCCGGGAGCTTCGAGACCCAGTTCAGCTTCGCGCAGGCGCTGACCGAGTCGGCCAAGCTCGCCGGGAACTGCCTCCTCGTGATCTCGCTGCCGGCTTCGGACACCGCGGGCTCGCCGCACACCCAGGCCGACGACGTGGAGGTGGGCGGCATCCGCGGGCGCGAAGCGCTCGACCGGCTGCGGAACGTGGTGGGGCGCGTGGAGTCGTCGTGGCGGCCGGCCACCGCCGAGGAAGGCTTCGAGATCGTCCGCCGCCGCCTCTTCGAGCCGCTCCCGGGGCCGGACGCCTTCAAGCAGCGTGACGTGACCGCCCGCGCGTTCGCCGACCTCTACCACGCGCAGAGCGCCGAGTTCCCGCCCGAGTGCCGGGGCGGCGACTACGAGAAGCGGATCCAGGCCGCCTACCCGATCCACCCGGAGATCTTCGACCAGCTCTACGGCGGGTGGTCCACGCTGGTGAAGTTCCAGCGCACACGCGGCGTGCTGCGGCTGATGGCCGCCGCGATCCACAGCCTCTGGGAAAAGGGGGACCGGAGCCCCCTCATACTCCCCTCGACCGTGCCCATCGACGACGCACGCGTGCAGTTCGAGCTGACCCGCTACCTCTCGGACAACTGGGTGCCGATCCTCGAGAAGGACGTGGACGGTCCGGGCTCGCTGCCGCTCAAGCTGGATGAGCAACCGAATCTAGGCAGGTTCTCCGCTACGCGCCGCGTGGCGCGCACGATCTACCTGGGCTCCGCGCCCACGGCCGCGGCGGCCCACCGCGGCATCGAGGACCGGCGCGTCAAGCTCGGCTGCGTGATGCCGGGCGAGGCGCCGCATGTGTTCGGCGACGCGCTCAGGCGCCTCGCGGCCGCCGCCACCTACCTCTACCAGGACGGGCCGCGCTACTGGTACGCGACCCAGCCGACCGTCACCAAGCTCGCCGAGGACCGGGCCGAGCAGTTGAGGCGCGATCCGGACAAGGCGGCCGAGGAGCTGGAGAAGCGGCTGCGCGCGGACCTCCGGAAGTGCGGCGACTTCTCGCGCGTCCACCCACTGCCGCGCTCGGGTGCCGACGTGCCCGACGACCGCGACGCGCGACTGGTCGTGCTGCCGCCGGAGCATCCGCATGGCAAGGAGGGGGGCAGCGCCGCCCAGGCGGCCGCGCGGGCGATCCTCGATTCGCGGGGCAGCGCGCCGCGCGTCTATCGCAACATGCTGGTCTTCCTCGCCGCCGACCGCGTGCGGCTGCAGGACCTCGACGAGGCGGTCCGCAAGTTCCTGGCGTGGGAGTCGATCCTGGCCGACACGAAGACGCTCAATCTCGATCAGCATCAGATCCGGCAGGCGGAGACGCAGAGGCAGGCCACGGACGGCACCGTGACGGCGCGTCTGCCGGAGACCTACCTGTGGTTGCTGGTGCCGGAGCAGAAGACCCCCAAGGCGGAGATCACCTGGCTTCCGTTCCGCCTCACGGGGACCGAGCCTCTCGCGGAGCGCGCCAGCAGGAAGCTCCGGGGCGACGAGATGCTCATTACGGCTCTCGGTCCGACCATCCTGCGCAAGCACCTGGACGACGTGCCGCTCTGGCGCGGCGACCACGTCGAGGTTCGTCAGCTCGTCGAGGACTTCGCGAGCTACCTCTACCTGCCGCGGCTGGCCGGACCCGAGGTGCTGATCCACGCCGCGCGCGAGGGAGTGGCGCTCCTGACGTGGCGAGCCGACACCTTCGCTTTCGCCGACGGCCACGACCAGAGCGCAGGGCGCTACCGCGCATTGCGCGACAGCCAGCGGGTCCTGTTCGAAGCCGAGAGTCCCGGGCTCCTGGTCCGTGCCGAAGTGGCTTGGCGGCAATTGGAGGCCGAGAAACGGGCGTCCGCCGGCAGTGCGTCACCGACCGCGGGCGCGAACACCGCAGACGCAGGGGTCCGGTCGGGCCCAGGAGGTAATGCGGAGTCCGGAAGCGCCATGTCGACGAGGGCGGCACGACCGCACCGGTTCCATGGAACGGTCCAGCTCGATCCGGCGCGCGTCGGCCGCGACGCGAGCCGCATCGCCGAGGAGGTGATCGCTCACCTCGCCGGGCAGGTGGGCGCCGAGGTCACAGTAACGCTCGAGATCGCGGCGTCTCTCCCCGACGGCGCCACCGAGCAGATCGAACGCACGGTCACCGAGAACAGCCGCACGCTTCGATTCACGAGCCACGGATTCGAGAAGGAGTGATCCCCGCCATCAGGTGATCATGCTTCTTCCCACTCACGAGCGAACCCGGATGCGGACGCCGTCGAGGACCGGGATGGGGAGATGCTGGGCGACGCGCAGGAGGACCCACTCCTCGATCACTTCCTGGAGGTTCTCCCGACAATCCTCCAGCGTGGCTCCAAGTGCGATGACGCCGCGGAGCCCCCCGACTTCGGCGCAGAACGAACCGTCCTCCACCTGGGTGTAGCGGGCGCGCCGCAACGCCTGGTCCAAGTACGCTCGGATCATGCAGAACCCTCGGGAAGAATGGCCGGAGGAGATTACCCCTTTTCCGGTCCTGACTGAGCTCGAGCAGGGCGTCATCGGACAGGCGGTTCCGGCTCCTTCTCCCCCCGCGCGCGGCGCTCGGCGGCGCGGGTGAAGGCCTCGTAGGCCGACGACAAGAGCGCCGCCGCGTCCTCGCCCGGGACCTCCACGGGCGGGCGTCCGAGCTCCTTGAGCACCGCGTCCGGCACCTCCGCCACCCGCGGATCCAGCGCCAGTCCCGAGAGATCGGCGCCCATCCGCCAGAAATCCGCGACCGACGCGCGCTCCGGGCCCGGCCGCGCGGGCGGCTCCGGCGGCTCCGCGGGCGGCGCCGCCTCGGGCGCCGCGAACGCCGCCCGCCGCGCGCGCAGGCGCTCGAGCAGCTCCTCCTTCGACCGCCCCCGCCAGTGGAAGATCGTGAACGGGTCCTCGTCGAACCGCTCGGCCAGGAGGTAGTAGACCGCCGCCACGTGCTTGCACGGGTTCGCCCAGTCCGGACACGAGCAGTCCGTCGCGAGGTCCTGGCGTCGCGCCGGGAAGAGCGAGAGCCGGCACGCGGCGAAAGCCTCCTCGATCTCCTGCGGCATCTCGCCGGCCAGCAGCTTCGCCAGGAACACCGCGCGCCGGGCCATCACCTCCTCCGCCCGCTCCCAGTCCCGCCCGCCCAGCGGCTTCACGTCGATCCGCACGGAATAGGGCTTCGGCCGCGAGCCCTGCACCCGCGCCCGCACCCGCCCCGGCTCCACCTCCAGCTCCAGCACCTGCCCCCGCCGCGCGTAGGAGCGCCCGCGCTTGAGCCTGGGCCCCATCGCGAACGACTCCAGCACCGCCACGAACCGCCGCGACCACCACGTCGCGCCGATGTCGCCGCTCCGGCTCCGCGCCCGGATCCCGCCCTCCACCGGCCGCGGCACGCTCCGCGGCGGGAACCGCTCGAACCGGAAGAAGTCCCAGCGCCGTCGCCGCATCCCGCTCACCCCTCCGCCACGGCGTCCGCCGAGAGCGCCACGATCTCCCGGAGCCGCGCCGTCGAGAGCTCCGTGAGCCAGGCCTCGCCGCTCCCCACGATCCGCGCGGCGAGGTCCTTCTTCTCTTCGATCATCCGGTCGATCCGCTCCTCGAGCGTGCCCACGCACACGAGCTTCCGCACCTGCACGTTCCTCGTCTGCCCGATCCGGAAGGCCCGGTCCGTCGCCTGGTCCTCGACCGCCGGGTTCCACCACCGGTCGAAGTGGATCACGTGGGTCGCCGCCGTGAGGTTCAGCCCCGTGCCCCCCGCCTTCAGCGAGAGCAGGAAGACCCCGGGCCCGTCCGCCGCCTGGAAGCGCGCGACCATCTCCTCGCGCGCGCGCCGCGCCGTCCCGCCGTGGAGGAAGAGCACCTCGCGCCGCAGCCGGTCCTCGAGGTGCCGCTGGAGCAGCGCGCCCATCTCCGCGAACTGCGTGAAGACCAGCGCGCGCTCGCCCTCCGCCAGCGCCTCCTCGAACAGCTCCTCGACGCGCGCGAGCTTCCCCGAGCGCCCGGGCAGCTCCGAGCCGTCGCCCAGGAAGTGCGCCGGATGGTTGCACACCTGCTTGAGCCGGGTCAGCGAGGCCAGCACGATCCCCTTCCGCTTCATCCCCTCGGCTCTCTCCAGCTCGCGCATCAGGTCCTCGACCACGGCCTGGTAGAGCGTGGCCTGCTCCCTCGTGAGGTTGCAGAAGACCTTCATCTCCAGCTTCTCGGGGAGGTCCGCGATGATCGTCCGGTCCGTCTTGAGGCGCCTGAGGATGAACGGGCCCGTGAGGCGCCGGAGCGTCTCGGCCGGGCGCGCGTCGTGGAAGCGCTCGATCGGCCGCGCGAACCGGACCTGGAAGTCGTTCGCCGAGCCGAGCAGCCCCGGGTTCAGCGCGTCCAGGATCGACCACAGCTCGGACAGCCGGTTCTCGACCGGCGTCCCGGTGAGCGCCACCCTTCGCGCCGCCCGGAGCGCGCGGACCGCGCGCGCCTGCCGGGTCCCGCTGTTCTTCACGTTCTGCGCCTCGTCCAGCACCACGCGCCCGAACTCCACCGCCGCGAGCGCCTCCGCCTCGCGGGCCACGAGCCCGTAGGTCGTGATCACGAGGTCGTGAGCGCGGAGCGCCTTCTCGAAGGCCCGGCCCGCGTGGCGCTCGGTCCCGTGGTGGACGTAGACCTTGAGCCCCGGCGCGAAGCGGGCCGCCTCGCGCTGCCAGTTCCCGACCAGCGACATCGGGCACACGAGCAGCGTCGGGCCCAGCGGCGCCGCCGCGCCCGCCTCCCGCTCGCGGACCAGCAGCGCGAGGAGCTGGATGGTCTTGCCGAGACCCATGTCGTCCGCGAGGCAGGCCCCGAGCCCGAGCCGGTCCAGGAACGCGAGCCACGAGAGCCCGCGCTCCTGGTACGGACGCAGCGTGCCCGAGAACCCCGCGGGCGCGGCGACCGGCTCCAGGCGCGTGTCGCGGTCGGTGCGCAGGAGCTCGCCGAGCCAGCCTTCCGCCTCCAGACCCACGACCGGGAGCCCGGACGGCGACGGCGCGATCCCGAGCCCCACGCGGAGCGCCTCGGCGGCGGTCATGGTCCCGCCGGCCTTCCGCCGCATCAGGTCGAGCGCGGCCTGGACCTCCTCGGGCCCGAGCTCCACCCAGCGGCCGCGGAGCCGCACGAGCGGCGCCTTGAGGCGCGCGAGCCGGCGCAGCTCCGCCAGCGAGAGCGGCTCGTCCCCGAGCGCGATCCGCCACTCGAACGCGACCAGCTCCTCCAGGCCGAACCCGCCCCCGCCCTCGACCCGCGGCGCGGCCTTGAGCCGAGCGCCGAGGCGGACCGAACGGTCCTTCCACCAGTTCGGCACCAGCACGCCCAGCCCCGCCTCGCGGAGCGACGGCGCGGCGACGCGCAGGAACTCCCACGCGCCCCGGGCGTCGAGGTCGAGGCCCGCGGGCTCGGCGGCCTCGAGGGCCGTCGCCATCGGCGGCCAGAGCCGGAGCGCGCGGCCCAGGTCCTGGAGCAGCGTCTCCTCGGGATCCGCGCCCGCGCGCCGTAGCTCGGGGAGCGCGCGGCCGCGACTCCGCCAGACGCGCTCCGCGGGGACCAGCAGGCTCGGATCGTCGGCGGGCTGGAGCAGGAACTCGAGCCGCCAGGCGTCCCCGGCCGGCGGGGAAGACTCCGCGAGATCCCCGGGCTCGACCAGCCGCAGGCAGGTCCGGAGCGGCCGGCGCCGCTCCTCCACCGCCGCCCGCGCCCATTCCGCGAGCGCGCGCTCGAGGCGGGCCAGCGCCGCGGCGGGAGCCCGCACCCGTGGGTCGCGCGCGGCCAGCGCGTCGATCCACGCCTGCCCCGCCGATCCCGCGTCCGCGCCGGTCTCCGCGCCCCCCAGCGCCTCGCGGACGCAGGCATCCACGAGATGGTCGAGCGCGTCGCGCACGATCCGCGCCGCCGGGCGCTCCTCCCCGTCGAGCGCGCGCCCGGAGGCGGGCAGCGCGCGGCCGAGGAGGTCGAGCCGCTCGCGGTCGCGCTCCTCGCCGAGGACCGGCGCCCACCGCCCGACCGCGTCGTCGCCGCGCCGCCGGAGCACGGGCACCACGCGGCCGCGCGCGCACAGCTCGAGCGCGAGCTTGCCCACTTCGCCCCAGAAGCGCGCGTCGTCGCCCGCGACGAGCTCCCCGGCCGGAGCGTCCGCGAGGCCGCAGAGCAGGTCGAGCGCGGCTCCGTTTCCGACCTCGAGGGCGGGAACGCTCCACGAGCGGAAGCCGCGCGGCTCGGCGGGCCCGCCGCGGCGCGCCTCGGGCGAGGGCGCGGGCCCGCGGCGCGTGGACGGGAGGCCGAGGACCAGCTCGGTCGCGCGAGTCTCCTCCCCGAGGCCGAGCGCGTTGCTGAGCCGGGTCGCCGGACAGGCGAAGGGGTGCGCGCGCGGGGACCGGCGGCCGGCGGGCGGCGCCACGCCCGGCTCCTCGCCCCAGAAGGCCGGCCCGCCTCCGGGAACGCCGACCGCGTGGAGGACGATCACGCGACCATCACCCGGACCAGCTCCTCGTCGGTCATCCGCGCGTAGGTTTCCGTGCTCGCCATGGATCCGGATCACCTCCCGGCGGCAGGAGAGCATAGCGCGGTCGAGGCTGGAGCCAAGCGCGCCGCGCGCTCATCGCGGCGGGCCGATGAGGCCGCCCTGGCGGCCGGTGCGCGCGCCGTCGCGGCGGTGGGAGAAGAACTCGTCCGGACGGCACGCGGTGCAGAGGTCCATCCGCTCGATCCGCGACCCGTCCACCCCCGCGCCCTCGAGGCCGTCCGCGACCGCGCCCGCGAGGTCCAGGCGCCAGCGCGCGCCCACGCGCCCCACCCGCGGCGAACCCGCGAACGCCTCCGCCACGTCCGCGCCCACCTCGTAGCAGCAGGCGCCGATCGCGGGACCGAGGCCCGCCAGGAGGTCGCCCGGCCGCGCCTCCCACCGCTCGCAGAAGCGTCGCACGGCCTCTGGCGCCACGCCGGAGGCCGTGCCCCGCCAGCCGGAGTGCACCACGCCCACGGCTCCCGAGCGCGGGTCGTGAAGGAGCACGAGACAGCAGTCCGCGCCCAGGCCGAGCACCGCGGCGCCTGCATCGGAGGTGAGCAGCGCGTCGGTCGCGGACGCGATGGACGTGCACGGGGCCTCGACGACCGAGACGCGCGCGCCGTGCACCTGCTCCATCCGGGCGACCGCGCGCGCCCCGAGCCCGCTCGCTTCGAGCACGCGACGCCGGTTCTCCTCCACGCGCCCGCGCTCGTCGCCGGTCGCGAGCCCGAGGTTCAACGACTCGAACGGCGCCGCGCTCACGCCGCCCCGCCGCGTGGTCAGCGCGTGCGGCACGCCCGCCCGCTCGAGGTGCGCGAACCGGAGGATCGGAACCGCCCCGCCCATGGGGCGGATAGCATAGCGCGCCCGATGGAGCCCGCGACGCGCGCCCCCGACGACTACACCCACCGCCTCCACGCCGGGAACGTCGGCGACGTGTGGAAGCACGTCGTGCTGCTCGCCACCCTCCGCGCGCTCGCCGCGCCGGGGCGGCCGCCGCTCCGCTACGTCGAGACCCACGCGGGCGAGGGACGCTACCGTCTCGGCCCGACCGGCGAGTGGACCGAGGGCATCGACCGGCTCCGCGACGCCGCGTACGCCTCCGCCGGCCCCGCGTTCGAGGCCGTCGAGCGCTTCCTCGCCGCGGCCCGCGCGGCTGCGGCCGGGTCGGAGCGCGAGTACGCCGGCTCGCCGGTGCTCGCGCTCGCCGCGCTCCGCCCGGAGGACCGCGCGTTGCTCTTCGAGCGCGAGCCGACCGCGCGCGCCGCGCTCGAGCGAGCGGTTGCGGGCGACCCCCGCGCGCGCGTCGCGGAGGCGGACGGCCT
>Ga0187892_10003599_pt1 | contig 27917 bp, 32 predicted proteins | sample MA1701073metaG_FD_139345 | JGI IMG/M metagenome (GOLD analysis project Ga0187892, IMG submission 139345) | Bio-ooze microbial communities from a basaltic lava cave in the Kipuka Kanohina Cave System on the Island of Hawaii, USA - MA170107-3 metaG ... | reverse complement strand
GCCGCTTCTGGCCTGAGGTGTAGACCCTGAACCTGTAATCGGGCGGGGCGTTGTGGCCGCGGTAGCCGGCGTCGGCGACGATGCGCTCGAGGGTGTTGCCGATCATGGCCTCCATGGCCGGGATGACCTTGGCCAGCGTGTGCCCGTCATAAGGATTGCCGGGCAGTGTCGCGACGTGGGCGACGAACTGGCCGCCGCGTGAGCGCTTAAGCGGCGTCGCCACGATGCCTATGAGGATCTGGAGCTGCACCCGAACTTCCCTGCCAAGGACCCGCAATTCATGAAGCTGTGGAATGAGGCGGCCGTGCTCTCGGAGTTCGAGGGCAAGGCCGGCCAGCCCCCCAAGGTGGTGAAGAAGAAGTTTGGTTTTGCCGACCTCGCCTCAGTCGATGATGAGATGCGCGAGACCGCGATCAACTGGATCAAGGCGCACGCCAAAGACGACAAGCCCTTCTTCATCTATTTGAACTTCGAGAAGGTGCATAACCCGAACAATCCTTCGCCGCGGTGGAAGGGTAAGTCGCCGGGTGGCGGCAATTATCTCGATGCGCTGATGGAGCTAGATTACAATTCAGGTCAGGTCGTGCAGGCAATCCGCGATGCAGGCATCGCTGAGAATACGCTTGTGGTTTGGACCACCGACAACGGCGCTTGGGTCGATGCTTGGCCTGATGCCGGCTACACACCATTCCGTGGAGAGAAAGGCTCGTCCTTTGAAGGCGGATTCCGCGTACCCGCCATTGCCTGGTGGCCGGGTCGCATCAAGCCCGGGTCGGTGAACATGGATATGTTCTCTCATATGGACTGGTGGCCAACCTTCGCCAAGCTCGCAGGCGCCGAGGCGCCCCCGCGTGAATGGAAGGATAACGAGGGCAAGCCGATCATTTTCGACGGCATTGACCTGAGCGACTCGCTGCTTGGCACCGGACCTGGCAAACGCGACATGTTCTTCTACTTCAACGACCAATCTTTCGGCGGCCTGCGGGTCAAAAACTATAAGATGCTGTACACGGCCAAAGACACATGGCTTGGACCGGAACTGTCGCTGAAGATCCCAGCACTTTACGATTTGTGGTGGGATCCGGGCGAGCAATACGACATCGTCTTTAACGGCGCTGCGCCGACCGCAGGCCAACTGAAGACATCGCCAGGCCGATATTCAGGCCAGGACAATGGCTGGATCGGGCTCTACATGAACCCTCCCATGTTCCAGTTTTGGGAAGAGATGAAGACCCATCCGAACATTCCCTACAAGCCATTCGGCGCTGGCGCCTTCGAGACCATCCCACCGGAATTTCGGTAGGTCGGGACCGGCGGTGTATTAAGCAGTGAGGTCACGAGCAGATCGCGGCCTACAATCGCAGCCAGTTTGAACGGGCAACTTCCCTCAAATTGCGCAATCACGTCTGAAACCGGACCTGTCCTTTCCGAAAATTCCATCCGGCGTAGATTCGCATTGTAAGGCAGAATCATCGCATCATTGACAGCGATGTTTGCGATCCTGCGCACGCTCGGAATGCTTGTCGCCGACCTGTTCAAGTCGCGGTGCCGGCTTGAGGCCGAGAATTTGCTTCTCCGCCATCAGTTGACCATCGCTTTGCGACGGGCACCACCTCGGTTCCGACTGCTTGGCAGTGATCGTGCGCTGCTCGCATGGATGATCCGGCTTTGGCCGAGTCTTCTTGATGCGGTGCAGGTGGTTCAGCCGGAGACCATCCTGCGTTGGCATCGCGCTGGCTTTCGCGCCTTCTGGCGTTGGAAGTCACGAGCTAGGGCGGGGCGGCCGAGGATTGATCGTGGCCTGCGCGATCTCATCAAGCGTATCAGCAGCGAAAATCCGCTGTGGGGCGCATCCCGGATTCATGGCGAGCTTCTGATGCTGGGCTTTGAGGTGGCCCAGTCGACGGTCTCGAAGTATATGATGCGGCCTTCAAGGCCGCGGTCGCAAACGTGGAAGACGTTTTTGCAAAATCATGCCGAGGCAATTGCGGCAGTCGATATGTGCGTTGTGCCGACGCTGACCTTTGAGTGCTTGTTTGCCTTCCTGGTTCTTGGGCACGGCCGTCGACAGCTGTTGTGGTTCGAGGTAACACGGCATCCAACGGCCGAGTGGCTGGCCCGGCAGATCACCGAGGCCCTTCCCTGGGCCTCGGCGCCAGCCTATCTGGTGCGCGACAACGACCGCGCCTTTGGACATGTCTTCACGTCTCGGGTGAGGGCCATGGGTATTCGCGACCGGCCGATCTCTCCCGGATCGCCCTGGCAAAATGGGATTGCGGAGCGCTTCATCGGTACGCTGCGTCGCGAGTGCCTGGACCATATGGCCGTCTGTGGCCAGGCGCACCTGCGGCGAATTCTCTCCTCCTATGCGGGATATTATAATCAAACGCGCGCGCACCTGGCTTTACAGAAAGATGCACCGCTAAAACGGCCTGTCCAACAGTTTGGCAGGATCACCGCTATTCCCGTCCTGGCCGGTCTACATCACCGATACGTCCGGATATGATTTTCGGAAAGGACAGCGGCAAAGCATTGCCTCACCGGCCTGCTCCCTAATGAGTGACCTATCACCGGTCAGGTTCGCCCCATCGACGGGTAAGGTATCGACTACCTCTTCAGCATTTACCCTCACCCATTCTCGCCCACCGCCCCCGACGTTTGTAGTGCGAAGGACGGAAGGTTGGGCCCGACAACGCGCAAGCGTATTTGCTCACGGGCCATGTGAACGAAAGAAGATGAGTGTCACCAAAACAAAGCATGGAATTAATACTGCTCCGGACCAAAGCATATATCCAAAAAAGCTTGGCATCTGGATGCCGCGCTCCTCGGCGATAGCTTTCACCATGAAATTTGGTGCGTTACCGATATAGGTGTTCGCGCCCATAAAAACCGCACCAGCCGAGATCGCTATAAGGGTAGTGTTGAGGGGCCCCATAAGCTGCGGGGCATCGCCGCCCGCGATGTTGAAAAAAACAAGATACGTCGGAGCATTGTCGAGAAAGCTGGATAGCCCACCCACCAACCAAAAATACATGGCATTGTTCGGCTGGCCGTTTGCGTCTGTGACCAAGCGCACGACCGGCGCGAGCGCGCCGTCCGTTCCCGCACGAAGAATTGCAATCGCGGGAATGATGGTGATGAAAATACCCGCGAACAGTTTTGCCACTTCAATCATTGGCTCCCACGTGTATCCATTGGCCTTGCGGATTGGGATCGGCGTAACCCGCCACGATATGAAGGCAATGAACAAGAGCAAGGCATCGCGAAGCACGTTTTGCAATTCAATGTCGACATCGTGCAAAGTTATCTTTACGCCCGGCTTCCAAATTCCGCTCACAAGCACCGCGAGCAAGATAAAGCCTAAAAGGCCGACGTTTACCCATCCTTCAACCGCTAACCGGCTGTCCGGCGTCGGATCGGGCTTGGGTGGATAATTAACGTCGAGTCGGAACAGATACCAATCGAGCACATAGAAAGCCGCAAGCAAGATAGCGGTCACAAGCAGCATCGGCGCAAGCAGGTTCAATGTCGGCCAGAAAAAGCTTACGCCCTTCAAGAACCCAAGGAATAGCGGCGGATCTCCGAGCGGCGTCAGTGAGCCTCCCACGTTCGCGACAAGAATAATAAAAAAGACGATTACGTGAGCATTGTGAATACGATTGTCGTTCGCGCGAATGATCGGCCGTATTAAGAGCATCGCTGCTCCGGTTGTTCCGGCGAGGCTCGCTACCGAGGCCCCTATCGCTAGAATTCCAGTGTTGAGGCCGGGCGAGCCATGCAAATTGCCTTTAACTAAAACACCGCCCGCAACAGTGAACAACGCAAACAGAAGGATAACGAAGGGGAGGTATTCGAGGATGGCCGTATGCATCAACTCGTAGAGCATGACGGCAGTGCCGAATTGGATAGCGTAAGGTATCAAAAAGGCGAGCGCCCAAGCTGCGGATAGCTTTCCATAATGATGGTGCCACAAGCGCGGCGCTGCAAGCGGCAGTATCGCAATCGATAGAAGCAGGCCGACGAATGGCACGATCCACAATATGCTAAGCTGCGATCCTGCCAGATGCGAGGCTGCCAGATGCGAGGCACCTTCGGCGCCAAGGCTGCTATGACATGTCAGCGGTATAAAGCCGAGCGCGAGAATCAAACGGCGGATTTGAAACATGATAGATCGCCTGTTTGAGTTCGTGTACCCAGAGCTGCTAGAGGTTCCGCCGCAAGATCGTCGTAAGCTCGTGGCGCAAGCGCGTGATGGCGAATACGACGCAATCGAATGGTTGGGTCTCGCCTTCGCAATCACCGCCACGGTTCTTCTCACGCGTTATTCGATTGCTGATTTAAGTTGGGCAAATCGAGTGACGGCGGTACTCACAAATTTTCTTGTCGCGATCCCGCTCTTGCTTGTTATGGCCGGCCCTTTTGCTATCCGCCGCACTAAGCGGCATTTGAGGCGGTTGTTAACAAGGAAAACGAGTGACCGGAATTCACGCGCTAGGGTGGCCCGTTACGTTGGAACAGGCTCGCGGCAAGACCCGCGATGGCGACTAGGAAGGGCAACGCGAGCATGAAGGCAAAAGTCGCGTCGATTGACTGTAACCAGTTCCAGAATTCGATAATTCGTTCCATTGTCTGCTCCGCAAAAATTCAATCAGCGATCTTACGCTGAGACGACGGGGCGGTCGCTTCTAAACCGGGCCGTGCAGCCGCAACGGTGCCCAAATTGCTGCGCCGCGGCCTAGAAGGAAACCGGCAGCTAAGCTAGGGCCAATTGCAAATAGATTAAAGCGTGTTTGCTGTCGGCCGCCCAACGCCCAAACTAGCGATTCCATAGCCAACTGCTATTGGGCAAACGCTCTTCTTAGGGGCATCTAACTGATGTTCGAACGGCTTCCTTAGCCAGCCAGGCGAACTCAGATCAACGGCTAACCCAAAAAGGAGAATTACCATGAAGAAGCTCATCATCGCTGTCGCGCTCGTCGTCGCGTCTGCCGCGCCAGTCATGGCTGAAGGTTTCCCGAATCCTTACCAGACCCAACGCTAAACTCACTGTGTCAACGAAAAGGGACCGAGGTTCCTCGATGACAAACCTCTTCCCCCTTCCTTATTGGGCACTCGCGTCAAGGCGGGTGCCCACACTTCTCACTGTTCGTGAAGACAGATAGTCGTTAATTAGTTGGCTTTCATGCCAAAGACTTGATTTCTGAGTGAGCCTGGCAAAAGGCTGAGGCCGAGATCACGGGCCCCGGATAGGGTGGCGTCTTAGGCGGGCTCAGTAGAACGTCCTACACGACCAATGTCGTCTAGCCGCTCTTTCAAGGCGATCTTGCTAAGGGAGGCAAGCGGCAGGTTCACGAAGACGCTGATGCGCTGATGGAGCATTCGGAAGCATTCGTCGAAGGCGAATGCCTGCTCAGCCTCGGTCCCCTCCGCCTTGGCGGGATCGGGCAGGCCCCAATGAGCGGTCATCGGCTGGCCGGGCCAGATTGGGCAGACCTCGTTGGCCGCGTCGTCGCACACCGTGAAAACGAAGTCGAACTTCGGCGCGCTGGGCGTGGCAAACTCGTCCCAGGACTTCGAACGCAGCTGTGACACATCGTAGTTCAATTTGCGCAGCAGGTTCAGCGCCAAAGGATTGACCGTGCCGACTGGGTGGCTTCCGGCGCTGAAACCGCGGAACTTGCCTCTGCCCTCGCGGTTCAAGATGCACTCGGCCATGATCGAACGGGCCGAGTTCCCGGTGCAAAGGAACAGCACGTTGTAGGGCGTCTCCATCGCGATTCCGATAGCCGCTTGTCGTGACGGTTCTATGACGAAAGCCGGTAGTGGCCAGTTTGAGTGTGCTAGGTCCCGTCGGACGAAATCGTGAGGTCGATGTCCGCTTCTGATGCTGTGGACGGCTCCTCCACCGGCACATGAGTGCCAAGGATGTGGGTGCTGTTAAGGCTTCCCACGATTCGGAGGAGCCAATCATGCAAGCAGTTATAACTATTGGTCTCGATATCGCCAAGTCGGTGTTTCAGGTCCACGGCATCGACGCAGAAGGCAAGGTGCTCATCCGCCGCAAGCTGAAGCGGTATGTTCTGGCATTCTTCGAGAAGCTGCCGCCATGCCTCGTTGGGATCGAGGCCTGCGCCACCTCGCATCATTGGTCGCGTGAGCTCAAGACGCTTGGCCATACCGTGCGCCTGATGCCGCCAGCCTACGTGAAGCCCTACGTCAAGCGGCAGAAGAATGATGCCACTGACGCCGAGGCTATCTGCGAAGCGGTGACCAGGGCCAATATGCGGTTTGTCGAGACCAAGACTCCGGAGCAGCAGAGCTGCTTGATGCTGCATCGCACCCGTCAGCTCTTCATCCGCCAGCAGACCTCGGTGATCAACGCCACCCGGGCTCACATGGCGGAGTTTGGCATCATAGCGGCGGTGGGACGCAAGGGCGTGCAACAACTGCTTGCCATCGCCACCGATGCTAGCGACCAGCGCGTGCCTGAGCGCGCCCGGGCGTGTGTCGCCGCCCTTGGCGCCCAGTTGCGGGCTTTGAAGGCGCAGATCCTGGAGTTCGACCGCAGGATCATGGTTTGGCACCGTTCCAATGAGACGAGTCGGCGGCTTGATGAGCTTCCCGGTGTCGGCCCGGCGCTGGCCACGGCTTTGGTGGCCAGCGTCGCCGATCCCAAGGCCTTCCGCTCGGGACAGAGCTTCTCAGCCTGGATCGGGCTGTGCCGAAGCAGCACTCGAGCGGTGGCAAGAACAAGCTCGGCAGTATCAGCAAGCAGGGCGATCGCTATCTGCGCAGCCTGTTCACCGCCGGAGCGCTGCCGTGATCCGCTACGCCAAGATCCATGGCACAAAGCATCGGCCCTGGTTGGCGGCACTGCTGGCGCGCTGACCAAGGTCGCTGCCATCGCGCTTGCCAACAAGCTCGCCAGAATGGCTTGGGCCATGATGGCTCGAAACGAGCGTTACAAAGAACCCGTCGCCCTTGCGGCGTAAACGAGGTCGAGCCGGACATCCGGCGTGATGTGAAGGTTGGGAGGGCGAACAGCACGTAATGCAGAGCCGGTCGATCCGGCGATTGGGACAACCCATTAGGGTCAGTGCATCTTTGAATGCTGGCTTTTGACCGGGACCCGATCCGCGGAGGACATTATGGCCAGCGGTCATGCGAACCGCGCTAACAGGCCGAACACATGGCTGCACCGACCAGCAACGCGACGTGACGTTTTGACTTGCCAACTAGGAGCCGTCCACACATGGGCACTAAAGCGAATCTCGCAAGCGATACGCTGCATTTCAGCTTTGACTTAGAGCAGACGAGCACAAAGTCCGACGAACATGCCCAAACAATCAGAAGTTTTGCTTTAGTCCTGCTTGGATGAGCCGCGGCGCGCCCGGCAGGATGCCTCTGGTGCGATCGACGATATAGTCTTCATCGAACAGATTCTTGACCGTGAAGTAGAGATCGGTGTTGGTCTTCTCGACCGTATACGTTGTGGCGAAGTTGAAAATCGCGTAACTCGGAATCTCGCCGAACATTCCGGATAGCGCCTCAAGACTGTTCGGACCGAAGGGATGCTGGCCCCCGTTCTTCAAATTCAAGAAGTCGCCGAACTGACTGCTGACATAGACCATCTCGAGATTGATGTCCCAGTTCCTGGTGGCGTAGCCGATCCTCGGCGTCACGAGATATTCCGGAGCGTAAGGCTGGCGATTGCCGGTGGTGTCGCCCTGCACAGAAAGGCCGGTGGTAACGGAGATGAAGGGCGAAAGCTGCTCGGCGACCGGCAGCCAGGTAAAGGCGACCTGGCTGTAGAGGCTCCACGGCTTGTTGTACATGCGTCCGGAGTCGAGACGCACCAGCACCTCCAAGCCTTCAAAGAGGGCCTCGCCCTCGGCGAGCGGATTATCGCCGCCGGCCACCGAGCCTACGGCAATCAAATTGGAAAAGTCGTTGCGAAAATAAGTCGAGTCGATATTCAGCCCGCGCCATAGCTCGCTGCGGAAGCCCACCTCCAGATTGACCGACTCTTCCGGACTGATGTCGATGGAACCGCCACTGTTGGCGATAGAGTCCTCTACTCGCGGCGGCGCGAAGCCTTCGTGCACGCCAGCGAAGAATCTGATCCGGTCGCTCGGATCGTAGCCGACGCTGATCCCGGGAATGAAGGCGTAGATGTTCTCGGTGCCGGCACAAGGCGGGTTCGGACAGACGGGGACCGCCGGAGGTGCAGGCATGTCGGCCAGTTTGTTCCGGCGCTTGTAATGGATGTCCTCGTAGCGAAAAGCGGGAGTGACGCTGAACTTGCTGAACTCGACGCGATCCTGCACGAAAAACGAAGCTGCAAAAGCGTCACGCTCGTTCCATTCGGCCAAGGTGCTTCCCCCGGTGAGGAATAGCTCATTGACCTGGCGCCGCTCCTGCCCCTCCCAGTGGACGCGGAAACCGGCTTTCAACTGATTGGCGATGGTATCGGTCACCGCGTAGCCGGCGGTCAGCCGCTCGTCGAGGCCAGCGATGTAGTAGTCGCGCAAGCGCCCCTGAATCGAGTTGCAGTCGTCCGGATCGACGCGCTCACCACGGAGCCGGCGATTGACGAAGTCGGGGCCGCACTGGGGGTCGGTCGTGCGGCTCGATTGACGCCACCAGTCGCGCGAGAAGGTGTTGTAGTAGAGGCTCGAAGTCAGATTGATGTTCGGATTGACGTCGTAGGAGTTCACTAAAGAGGCGCCGTAGCGCGCCGTGTTAAAAGTGTCGTTGTCGAAGGGATTGTAGCGGTGGCCGAAGTTGCGCCGCTCGGCATCGGTAATGCCGGAATAAGTCACCAGCGAATCCTCGGTGAAATAGCTGAACTTGGCGATCCAAGCCGAGTCGGCGCTCGCTAAGGCGATGCCCTTCACACCGAGATCGGTGACTTGATGATGGGTGTTGTCGCGCGCACCGTCGCCCTGTTTGTGCACGACGTCAACGAGCCCGCCAAGATTGTTGTACCAGCCGCCATAGAAAGCCTGGCCGTTGAAATACTCGCGATTGCCGCCGGTCGCTGCGACGAAGCCGCTCGGTTTGGCCGGCGGATTCGGCGTGACGTAATTGATCGTACCTGAGATGGTCTGCGGCCCGTAAAGCAGCATGTCGGTGCCCTTGATGACCTCGACCCGCTCATAGCGATCCATCAATGGGTGAAAATAACTCGCGTTGTCGCCATAGGGCGCGTAGGTGAGGAATAGGCTATCCTCTACAGGAGCACTTTGGTCGAGCGTGTCGGGTTCAAGCCGCGTATGCCGATATTCGGGCGCAAGCCGAAGCCTTCCTCGTCACGCACATTCACGCCCGTTACCTTGCGCAAGGCCTCGTTGGTGTTGAGCACATGACTTGTGTAGAGCTCCGCGCCAGAGACCACCTGACCCGATCCGTCGAGTTCCCACTCGCCGCGGGGTCCCCGCGGGATGATGTCGCCCACAATCGAGATGCCGGGAATGGCGGTCCCAGCTGGAAACTCCACCGCGCTGGCCTCGGAAGTGGTGAGTGGCGCGGCTGAAGTGGTCGTCACTGGCGCGGCTGTTGGCGCTCTCGGCTGTGACGGCATTGCTGGCCTGGCCGGAGCGGCAGGCTTCTTTTTGACGCTGGTAACTGGATATTTGGTCTTTGGGGGTGTGACGATGATCTCGACCGCAGGCAGCTCGACGGCCTCGGAGTCCTGGGAGCGCGCCTCCTCCAGCGGCAGGAAGGCGAGAAACAACGCTAAGGCCGGATTGCGTCCCCAACGCCCAGATTGCGACGCCTTCGCGCCGGACTCGTTTAGTGTCTGCACGCAGTCCGACACACGAGGGGCGAACCCCTCCATGATGTTTTGCATTGCGCCCCCCGACGCTGACGCCCCAATCCTCCGCCATCACTTTAGCAAGTGTTGCGATAATGAGGCGATTGAAAAGTTTTAATGGGGATACATGCACCGTGTGCATGGCCAGGAGCCACTCGGTGCCGCTTCGCTCAGCGGCCTGACCGGAACTTGAATGGCACTTGCACCACCACGGGCTCGCGGGCGATGCCGTCGGGAAAGGCTGGAAACGGCGCCGACCGCTCGATGGTCACAAGGGCTGCATCATCGAGCTGCTTCGAGCCCGAGCTCGAGGTGATTTTCCGGGACAGAATCTTTCCGGTGGGATCGACGGTGAATCTCACGACGGCGGTCCCGGTCGCCTTCGCCTCGGGTTGTACTTTATGGCGTTCGAGATGCATGCGAAGCTTGCCGAGGTATGCCGTTCTTAGGGTCGCGTCGCCCCCTGTCTTGTCCGCGCCCGAGCTCTGCTGCTCCCGGACAGCGAATTGTTCGATGCTCTGCACCGCCATCATCTGCTTGGGGCGCGGCTGGTCCAATTCAGGGGGCGGGATGTCTTCGATGACGGGCCGGTCGACGGGCTTGTCGGCTGTGAGTTCCGGCTTAGGCTCCTCCGGCGGTATGACCTCATCCACGTTCTCGTCTTGCTCATGGCTGTCTTTAGCGGTGACGACCTCAAGCGGGTCCTTGCTGCGCGCGGTCTCGTGCTTGCGAGGTATAGGGGTCTCGGGCGGCTCGAACGCCTTCACCTCCTCGATCGGAGGCTGCGCCGTGCTCGCTTCGGCGAGCGGCATCTCCTGTGCTTCGGTCGTCGTCTCGGCCTTGCCAAGCTTGACGAGACCCTCGATGGCGATTCCCTGCTCGATCCTGAGCAGGTCGTCGCCCGCGCCGACGTGAAGCGCATCGCTGGCGCTCCAGACCAAAAACGGCACGGCGAAGATCGCGTGAAGCAATACTGACAGCAGCAGGCCCAACAGGCGGACAGCGGGCATCATCGAACGCTACTCGCCAATACTGGCCGATCGCTTCCGGGCGTTGGATTGCGACAGCAGGGATACGCGCTGATATCCGCCTTCGCCGACGCGGCTCAAGAGCTCCATGACGGCACCGTAGGAATTCTTCTTGTCGGCGCGCACATAGACGACGGCGTCGCCCTCCTCGGCACGAAGCGAAGCAAGCCTGCCAACAAAGGCTTCACCCGTGACCTGTTCGTCGCGGATATAGAGATTGCCGTCCGCGGCAAGGGTGATGACCACCGGCTTTTTGGGCTGGCTCACGCGGGCGGCAGAAGTGTCCGGCAATTCGACCGGCACGCCGGCTGTCATCAGCGGCGCTGTGATGATGAAGATGATCAGCAGCACCAGCACCACGTCGACGAAGGGCGTGATGTTGATCTCCGAAAGTGGCCGGTAAATGTCGTCGTTGTCATCGTCGGACGACGTGCCTTTGTTTAAGGACATGCTCATCGGGCAATCCGCAACTCGGCGCGCCGGCCGGAGGCGAGTTTCTTGGCGAGCGCCGAGACGGCGGTCCCAATCCGTGCAGCGGATCGGCCAAGCGATACCGAGATCTGATTGTAGGCGATCACGGCAGGGATCGCCGCGGCGAGGCCCAAGCCCGTAGCGAACAGAGCTTCCGCGATGCCCGGTGCCACAACAGCAAGACTCGTGTCCTTCGCCTGGGCGATCGAGGTGAAGCTGTTCATGATACCCCAAACCGTCCCGAAGAGACCTACGAAAGGGGCCGCCGATCCGACGGTGGCGAGGAAAGGGAGTCCCGTCTCGTAGCGCCTGAGTTCGGTCTTTGCGGCCGCGCGCATTGCACGCTCAAGACGCGCCGAAACCTCGTGACGCGCCTCGTCCTGGCTTGCCGGAAGCTCCTCCTGGGCTGCTTGGAGCACGGAGCAGACAAGAGGCAGATCGCCGTCCGTGCTTGCGCCCTTCGCCAGGCTCTCGAGCGTGCGAAGGTTCCGGCTGAGGCGGCTGAGTTGGATCAGCTTCTCGAAGATCACGGTCCAGCACGCAAGCGACGCGAGCACCAGGCCGATCATGACGGCTTGGACGACCGGATCGGCATCGAGAATGAGGCCGGTCAGCGAATAGCCCTCGCCGCCGGCGCCGGGAAGCGTTCCATCCATGGTGTCCTACTTCGTCGGCCTGGCCCGCTCGGGTTTTTTTAGCCCTGAAAAGAAAGGAGGCGGAGCGGCGAAGGCTGGGGCGCCAAACAGGGGGCAAGCTGCGGCGAAGCCGAGGGCCGGTGCCCCGGCGCACAGAAGACCCATTGAACTTTACTCCCAGTTAAATAGACGCCCAGCACTCCATTCGTAGCTGTGAAGCCGTGCTGTCGCAAGAGGTTCCAGAGGCGTTCTTTGGCGCCAAGCCATCGAGCGAGGAATTGGGCTTCGCTGAGGTGATCGGAGGGGGCTACAGGAGTCGAGTTCTCGGCGATTTTTCTGGTCCTTTTTTCGCCCAAAAAAGAGGCCGAAGACGACACGGACACGATACAATTACGCGGGCATTCCACGGACAAATTCGCAAAAGCGGCGATGTCAGCTTCTCTAATCGGCCGTCCGGGGTAGTCCACGACTGCGGCGTCAATATCGCTCACGGGCTCGTGCTTCTCTTCGGAATCGGCACCAAGGCCCTTCCAGGATGGGATTCGAAGACGAGGTGGAAAAGGCGGTGTAAGGCTGGGCACGAGCACCAACAACGTGAGGCAAACAAACGAACCTGCCCTAACCGCCTCAAGGCGCCTATTCATTGCCCGTGCTCCCTCTCCTTGCGCGAGGTCTTCGTGGCAAGGCAGTGCAAACCGGGGCTGGCCTAAAAACCATGAACATTCCCCCTAGTGATGATGCTGGTGACCTCGGGGCGTTGACGGGGCTTCGGATGCTGGCCCGCCCGCCTTCGGTCGCATGGCCTCGCCTGCGGTATCGCTCTCGACGGCAACGGCCACGGTGCCTTGCGGGAATTTGTAGGGGCCCGGATCCATATAATCATCTGGCGCCAAATCTTCCCGCACCTTCATCACGGTGAACATGCCGCCCATCTCAATCGGCCCGAATTGTCCGCTTCCTGTCATCATCGGCAAGGTGTTGGAGGGCAGCGGCATAGACATTGCGCCCATGTCGGCCATGCCGCGCGTTCCCATCGCCATGGCGCCGGGCGCAACGCGCTCGATTGCGCGAGAGAGGCCATGCTCAGACACGCCGATGAAATTATCCACATTGTGTCCCATGGCATTCATGGTGTGGTGCGACTTGTGGCAGTGAAACGCCCAATCTCCCGGATTGTCTGCCACAAACTCGACAGCACGGATCGAGCCGACCGGTACATCGATAGTGGACTCGGGCCATTGCGCGCTCTCGGGCACCCAGCCCCCATCGGTGCAGCTCACAGCGAAATGATGTCCATGCAGATGGATCGGGTGATTGGTCATGGTGAGATTGGCGATTCTGATGCGAACCCGGTCGCCGAGCCGTACCGGCAGGACGTCGATCCCTGGAAAGACACGCGCATTGAAAGTCCAGGTATTGAAGTCGGTCATCTCGGCCACCTTGGGAAGAGAGGTGCCGGGGTCGAAGCGATAGGAACTCATGATGAAGGCGAAGTCGCGATCGACGGGCCTGAAGCTCGCATCTTTCGGATGCACCACGAATGATCCCATCATGCCCATCGCCATCTGCACCATCTCATCGGAATGCGGGTGGTACATGAAGGTACCGCTGCCCTTCAGCTCGAACTCGTAAACGAAGGTCTTGCCGACGGGGATGTGCGGCTGCGTCAGCCCGCCGACTCCGTCCATGCCGTTCGGCAAGATCATGCCGTGCCAGTGCACGGTCGTATGCTCGGGCAGCTTGTTAGTGACGAATATCCGCACTTTGTCGCCTTCTACGGCCTCGATGGTCGGACCGGGCGTCTGGCCGTTATAGCCCCAGAGCTTCACGATCATGCCGGGCGCGATCTCACGCGTGACCTCCTCGGCGACGAGATGGAATTCCTTCCATTCGCCGTGCATGCGCCACGGCAGGGTCCAACCGTTCAGCGTCACCACCGGCAGATAACTCTGACCCGAGGGCGGCGGGAGCGGCGGCTGCATGGTTGGCAAGGTATAGCTCTGCGCTTCGGGAATCGCGCCGGCTGCGCGGCCGCTGACGGCTGCGGCGCTGACCAATAAAGCGGAGCCGGTGAGGAAGTTACGTCGAGACAACATCGTCCTGATCCTTTTAATCGGTTCCAGCTGCGCGGCCAGTATCGGCGGCAACGACCATTCCAGACCCCTCGCTCAAACGCCCGCCGCCGAGCACAGCTACGCTGAGATCCGTTGAAGCCAGCCAGAAATTGCGCTTGGCTTCGATGCTCGCGACCTTCGCCTGCGCCTTGGCGCGCCCCGCCTCCAGCAATGCGAAAGCGTCAACCTGCATAGCGTTGAATTGCAGTTCGGTCTCGGCCGAGATCGTGTCGCGGAGCGGTAGCACCTCGCGCTCATATTGCGAGGCGATAGCGTAAGTCGCCTTGTAGGTGCCGAAGGCTTCGCGCGCCTCCGAGCGCGCATTGATCGCCATCTCTCGCAGCAGGTTTAACGCCTCAAAATAGCGCTGCTCGGCCTCGCGTACTTTAGCTCTGCCGAAATCGTAAAGCGGCACCTCGAACGCGATATTAAAGCCGCCGCCATCGGCCGAAGGCTCGCCTTTGTCCTTCTGGGTTTTGGAGATGCCGGAAGCATCGAGCACGTCGATCAGCCGGGTGTGGCGCGTCAGCCCAAACGAACGGGCCAGCGCCTCCGTTTCGAGTCGAGCCGCTTCAAGATCGACCCTGCGGTCCATCGCCTCCTGCTCGACCGCGCCGAGACTGCGCGCATGATCTGGCAGCGGCGGCAACTGATCGGGCAGGAGCCCGGTGAAATCGGTTCCCCACAATCCCAAAAGCCGTGTGAGACGCTCCTCAGTCGCATCGGCCTGCTGGCGCGCCGCTGTCACTTGCGCCTCAAGCTCTGTCGCGAACACCTGCCGCTTGGCATGATCGAGCTTGTTCACGGCGCCGGTCTGCGTCAGCGACTGGCTCAAGCTTGCTGCAGAGTCCGCGCTCGCCTTCGCGACGTTGAGCGCCGTCAAGATCTGCCGGCCGGCGACGGCGCGGATGTACGCTCGCCGTGTCTCGGCTGCGACACGCAAGGTCTCTTCCGCCGCGCGCAATTCAGCCTGCTCGAAACGGATGCCTGCAAGCTTCGAACGCGCCGGCCACGTGGCGAGCGAGAGGATGCTCGCCACGATCTGCCGTTCGACGTCGAGCTCAATCGAGGTTTTCACCCAGTCGTAGGAGAAGCTTGGCAGGGGCGGCCGGCTCGCCTGCACGGCAACGGCCTCGGCAACGCCGAGGCGGTTGTAAGCCGCCTGTAGCCCCGCATTGTTTACGAGCGCGATCTGCACCGCGGCGTCCGCACCGAGCGGTGCGTGCAGCAAGCTCGAGACTTTGCCCCGCGCCAGCGCAGCGTCCCCCACGAAACTGATCTTCACGACATTTTTGTTTAGCCCTCCGCCCGCGACGGAGGCCACGGTGCTCATCCCCCCGTCGGGCGAGAAGCTCTTGCAAGCGGATAGCAGGAGCGCGCTCGCAATCGCGAGTGCGCGTCCCAGATGCTGAGAGAACATGATTCATCCCTCGTCTATCGTTGACGAAGCACTAGACGGGATCTCGATCCCGCCCGAGCAGCTCAGACGATGTGGAGGGAAATCGGCGGCCGGTCGAGGCGCTCTAGTATGCGACTGAACAGAATGGTCTCGCGCGCGGGGTAGGGCGTGGAGAGGATGGCAGCGGGCTCAACGACGCCGGCATCGACGGCTAGCGCACTCATGCAGAACAACCCGCAGCAAGATTTAACATCGTCTCCTGCTGGAGCCGAATGGTCGCCGTGATTTATGGTATCCTGGGACAGCTTGCCGTGACCGACCATGTTCGCATGCGCCATGCAGTCGGCCGTGGCAGACCCATGACCGAAGGCGAGAGCTGCCGGCGGCGCCACGAAGCAAAGCGCGGCAAAGATTGCGAGCAAGATCGCGAACCTGAAGGAGTTCCCGGTTCTCAGCGCGGTCAGCATGAGTATAGCCATTGACCCCGATTCTGCACTGTACGCCCGTAACGACTACCCAGCAACCATCGTGAGAGGCAAAAAAGGCCGCATTCCAAAGGTTGCAACGCACCCTTGCTCGCGGATTGTTGACCTAAGGTAGCCACGAGTACGCGCTGATGAAGCGCCGCGCGCCGTCTCCAATCGTAATCTCCTCTTTGGACAGGTTCGAAATGCACCATGAACCGCACACCCAGTCCCAAGATAACCCGCACAGTCCTGCTTCGTATCCCAGAGGGTCAACAGGATGCGAATGTCATCCAACGCGAAACCGAGTTGCTAGTCTAGCTTCGGCGGATGAACGTCAACCTGCCAAAGGAAGTCCAACTACGGCGCCGGAGCTTCTGTGCGGAGTAAGAACGCGGGAGCAGCAGATTTATCGATTGGAAGCTGACTAGACTCGAACCGTCATCCCGTCGGCGAGTGACATCTGGTAGGCGCGCAGTGCCGGCAGCAGGGCGACTCCAAATCCAGCGCTAACTATCAAGACGAGCATGACCATTTCCCTCTGCGATAGGGGGCCGATGGGGAGATAGAGCCCGTACTGGGCATCCACGATCGGTCGCGCAACATAGAGCCCGAGATAAAGCAGGGCGACGCCCAACAGGACGCCGAGCAGACTCAGCCAACCGGCTTCAATCATCAGCAGACCAACGACAGTGCGGGGACTTGCCCCGACCGAGCGCAGGATCGCCATTTCGCGGCGCCGCTCGTTGAGCGTGGACAGGATCATCGTGGCGAGCCCGAGAAGCGCCGCGACCACGACCATCGCCGAGATCATGATCAGCGCCTGTTCTGCAGTCCCGACGATCTGCCACAGCTCCTGAAGCGCCAGCCCGGGGAAGATCGCCAGCAAAGGTTCTGGCCTGTAGTCGTTGACGAAGCGCTGAAGCGCGAAAGTGGATAGCTTGGACTTCACGCCGATCATTGCCGCTGTGATGGCCTTCGGCGTCAAATTCAGTTTCCGCACTGTCTCGACGGAGGGCGACAGGCCCGGTGTTCTCACGCCTTCCTCCCAGTCGACATGGATCGCTTCGTAGGCCTCAAGCGAGACATGAACGGTGCGGTCCACTGGCGTGCCTGTTTTGGCCAGAATGCCGGAGACGCGGAACGGTTTGTCGGCGTGCTGGTCTTGCGGGATGACACCGAGCCCGTGGGACAAAATGATTCTGTCGCCGATCTTGTATCCCAGCTTCGAGGCGACGTCGGCGCCCAGAACCGTGTCAAACACGTCGTCAAACTCTCTACCGGCTGCGAAGGCCAGGCTCTGACCGCTGCGGAATTTGTACCGCTTGAAATAGTCCGTATTGGTGCCAAGCACCCGGAAGCCGCGATGACTGTCACCGAGGGTGAGTGGGACGGACCACGCAACCTCACCTCGTTTGGAGATATCCTGGTAGCTCTTCCAACTGATGTTGTTGGTCGCGTTGCCAATACGGAACACCGAATAGAGCAGCAGCTGAATGGGGCCGGTCCGTGCACCGATGATCAGGTCGGTTCCGGAAATCGTATCGGCAAAACTTGCCCGCGCTCCGTTGCGAACCTTTTCGACGCCCAGCAGTAGCGCAACACTCACGGCGATCGCAATCACCGTCAACAGTGCGGTGAGCCAGCGATTGCCAAGCGACAGGAACGCCAGGCGCAGCAGGATCATGCCTCACCTCCCCGACGTATAGCCGCAATATCACCCAGATCCATCGCTCTATCGAATCGGGGCGCGAGCCGATCGTCGTGACTGACCATGATGAGCGTGGCGCCAACCTCTGAAACTTGATCAAACAGCAAATCTAGAAAGGTCTCCTGCGTTCTTTTGTCCAATGCCGAAGTCGGTTCATCGGCAATTACGAGCTCCGGTGCACCGATTAGCGCTCGGGCTGCTGCCACGCGCTGCTGCTGACCGACGCTCAACTTCGCGGCAATTCCCGCTGTGGCCAACGGCCCGCGGACGCCAAGTGCTGCAAGAAGTCGCGCCGCTTCTTCCCTGGCCGGACGATACTTCGCAACCCGCTTTTGGCGCTCAGGCGCAAAGCTGAGGCCCAACAGGACATTGTCCAGCGCGCTCGCATAGGGCAGCAGATTGAACATCTGGAAGATGACCCCATAATGCTCTGCCCGGAAGCGGTCCCGGTCCCTTGCGCTCATGGCCCCGAGGTTCCTTCCCAGAACCTCGATCACACCGGTCTGCGGCGCAGCGATACCGCAGACGAGACTTAACAGTGTGGACTTGCCTGATCCGGATGGTCCCAGTAGCAAGATCCGTTCTCCGGGCTCGATTGCCAGGCGGTCGATCGAGATCCCGAAGGCGTGCGCACCGGGCCAACGGAAATCCACCTTGTCCACGCGCAGCGCGTGGGCGCTTGATCGAGCATCCGTGGGACGTGATTTCAACACGTGCGGGTCGCGCCTACATCATGCCCCGAATATCGATGAGGGCGTGCTCGCGATTCACCTCGAAGGCTTTCTGACCCTTTTCCGTGATAAGTGTCACGGCAAGCTCCGCCGAATTGGGGAACACCTCAAAATAGCGAAAGGAGATTGATGTAATCGCTGCCACATTGGAGCACGAAAGCGCGTATTCACCGTGAAACTCCGAATGCTCGGCTTCGTGCTCTTCGGCTTTAGTGGTATCGTGATGATCGTGCTCGAGCGCATCATGGTCTGACTCTGTCGCGCCGACGTTGGAAACCTTGGCCGCGGTAACCTTGCACCCCGCCTCGCCGGGCAAAACAAATAGGGCCAATGGTTGCGTCAGCGTCTTCTCGGCCGCTTCGATCTTTGCCCTGTCCTCGGCCGTTTCTGCCTTGTGCTCAAACCCGACGATATCGACGCCGGGTACTTCCAGCTCCATCTGCACGGTCTGGTCTTCGACCGCCAGATTGAGGGTTCCGTGGCCGTGCTGGTGCGGGCCCAACTGGCGCTCCGTTGCCGCCCCGCCCTGAGCCGCTGAGAGGACAAGAATGGTAACTGAAACCGCTAGCACGCGGATCATCGCGTTCCTCCGCAGGATTTGAACAGTCGGCCGAGGCGCGACAAGAGGCTTGCGTTGCTCGAAGCCCTACTCCTTGTACGGCTCGACTCTCGTTGCCTGAAGCGCATAGCCGAAGTTCACGTCGGTCGATCCGTCAACCAAAGTCAGCGACACCTTGCCCATGCTTGCGCTGATGCGGCCGGTCACCCAAACCGGGGTATACAGTTCTTTGTTCTCGAAACCTTGCTTGATCTGAACATGAACGATCTGATTGAGCGGCGGCGGGGGGACATGGATGCAGGCGCCGACATAGGGCACTAACAGAAAAGACCTCACCAATGTGCCTTCGAAGTCGAGTGGGAGGACATAGCCCGGCAGCTTGATGACGTGGCCGTCGAGTTCAGACACAAGCGTCCTATCACGCCTGTCTGCTTCCTTGCTCAACTCGTCGATCTTCGCAAAGAGGGCCGCAGGATCGACACCTGATGCCGCGAGGTCGTCGTAAGCCTTCTGCTCATCGGCGTCCTTTTTTCCGCTCGGATCACCGTAGTTCGGTCCATAAAAAATCGTGTAGACGTCGTCTTGCTGCTCGTTGTTGAGCTGTGTCAATGGGTTCTGTGTTTCATCCCAACGCGGCGCAAGGTCCTCCCATTTCAGAGTTTCAACTGCGCCTGCGCTATGCGCAAACGTCAGACTTAACCCGACTGCCAAAACGATCGAAATTGCACGCCTGAACATCTTTCGTTTCCCCTCACGCTCGTGCGGCCGGCTGATGTTGGTGAGTAGCAGCTTCAAAGATCGCTACGAAGCGTTGATGCTGAATCTTTCAGGTAACTGTTCACAGAGCGTCGTCCGCTCCGTGCTTGCGTGACGACGCTAAAGGCTCATTAGGCCTTTGGCGTCAGGGGCGGCCCACGCGACTCGAAAGGCGAAGCCGGGTCAGCCGATAAGAGTTCAGTCGGCTGATATTGTGAAGGAAATGTCTGCTGCGGGCGTCCGAGCCTGATGATGACCGATCTAGGAGGAATCAAGGAGTGCGCCTGCGCGATGGTCCAACAAAAAGCGCACGATCCGTCAAGATCGTCGGAGTCTGTCGGCGTCTCGCAATGATGGCGGATCGATTTGGTCGTTGGAGGTGCGTAATCGCGGGCGTCGAGGTGCAGCCCAAACACGCCGAATTGGGAAATGCTTAGGCCGTTGTTATATTCCGCATGCCCGTGTCCGAACGTCAGCACGACTTGCCCGGCAAGCGCGAGCAACCCAAGCCATACAAACCAGGAACGTTGCCTGATATATCGCATTATGGGCCGCATTATAACATGTTGGTTGCAGATTGGCGAAAGGCCGCATTTGACTTGGAAGCAAGGCACTGCAGGCGGCGCAGCGCAGACCGGGTTGCCGCATGCCAAGCTTCTGTCCGCGACCGCTTTCTGCATTCGGTCTGAGCGCGCCCAGGTGTATAACGCCCACCGAACAAGGCATCGCTCCTGCTGCTAGGCCGCCCAGCCCCAATAGACCGAGGAGGCCGAGCCAACCCCAATCGACGTCGTCAGCACGTTCAGCAGCAGCGCGCTTAGCTTCCGTATCGAGTATCATCGCGTCGGTTGGTGTTTGGCCGTTCGCCGTGCTGCCGCTCCAAAAAAGAAAAGTATGGCGGAACCCCATGGAGGGGCCTGGTTCGACGAGCGATGTCGGCGGTGCGGACTCGCCGAGGAGAAGGACCGCGCGCAAATCCTCGAAATCGATCCGGGATCGGGGAATCGCGGAGCTTCGCCATTGGGCTGAAGAATCTTTGGCAACTTGCTTAATCAATAGAAGTTTTGACCACGAAAAACGTAAGGAGGTAGCGATCATGAAAGCATCGCTTTTCTCGGCCGCATTGTCACTTGTGTTTGCGGCTCCTGGCTTTGCCGCAGATGTGACTGGCGCCAAGACTGAGGCCGATTGCGAAAAAGCAGGCGGCGCGTGGAACACGCAAAGCCTCGAGTGTGCTGAGAATCCGCTAAGATGGGCAAGGAGGAAGGCACCCATCAGGGCGCGTCGCCTGGCGCTACCTCTGGTACAATTCTTGGAATCTGGCGTGTAATGTGACTCCACCGCTGGCTGCCATTCCAGGACCGGGACGGCCGCGATGTGGCTATTGCAGATCTGGTCTGCGGAAAGGGCGTAGCATGCCGCGCCCGCGCCCTCGTTGTAGCCGAGGTAAACGTGTTCCGTGATCTTCTTGCGGTTGACGTCCAACTTGTCGCCGCTGCCCACTGGGCGGGTGGACATGAAATGGATGATGTCCCAATTCCTGGGCATTTCGGCCATGTAGCCGGCGACCACCTCGTTGGCCCCCGCGCAGAACTGGACGTCGTCCTCACAGACCAGGACGCGCTTCAGGCGCCGGGCCAGCGCGGACTCGTAGACGCTGATATGGCTCCAGGCGCAGCCGACTTCGCCCGGGCTGAGGTCCGTGTCGCCATGCTCGGCGGGTTGTCCGCAAGGATGCCGGCCCGCTTGAGCGCGGCGAGGTCCAGTTCCGCGCCATTTATGGCATCGAAGAATTCGTAATTGGTGATGCCGGTTTCAGCGAAGTGCTGCCGGATGTGCTCCCTACGCTCCGAGTTCGAAGGCAGGCTGATGACGATTACCCGGTCAAACAACGAGTCGATCATGTTCCTTGTTCGCGCTGTTCGCTTCCCATCATACGCCTGGGCCAGTGTATGCTTAGGCGAACTTTTGCGCCGCGTACTGTTCCTGCAGCAAGGACTGTCGCGCGCGCGTTTCCCTAGCTTTCGTTCATCCCGAGTTCGCGAGTATACAGCCGGTCTTTCCAGCTCGATTCGAGGCTGGCCGAGGCAAATGCCGAAAAGATTAACCCTCCCCTAGCTTTGCAGTGGGCAGTGGGGCAGTGGGGCTCCAGCTCCCTGTTCGTGCTTTCCTCCTTTCCTCTTTCCTCTTTCCTCACCTTTCCTCCCTGATGGGCTACGTGCTGTTCGCTGTTCAGTCAGCGAAATTCCCTGTTCCGATTTTCAGGGAATTCGAAGGCAACGCATTGAACATGCTGGTGAATAGAAGAGCTACATCTCCTTGAGTGGCTCCACGGGCTAAAATTTCCCTGTATTTTCCCGCGAAACAGGGAATAGGAGGCGGAGAGAGGTTCGCCGATGACTGCCTCCACCGCCAGTCATCCCAAGAACCCAACGCGTTCATGGCGAAGCTAACCGTCTGAAGCTAACCGTCTATAGACAGTCCTATTAGACGCAGCACTTTTTGAGCGAACGACCTTCAGCTACCAGCGGGGGTAACCAGCATCGTAGGCCGGGTAACCACCGTAGGCTGGGTAACCACCGTAGGCTGGGTAACCAGGACCGATGTAGATGTTAACGCTCTGGGCGGATGCTTCGAGAGGCACAAACATCGCCAGGCCAAGAGCAATGGCGCTCACAAGAATGGCGGATGACTTTCTCATCGCTTAGTTCCTTTGAAAGAGCACGGCTACAGTAGCGCATGCGTGCCAAAGCCCCCGCCCTTACCTGGTGCCCATCCTAACGCAAATGTTTGTAACCCGCTTTTGATTTTGTAGGTCATGGTTAGGCATCTTCTTTTGCGTCGGCTTATGAACGCCCTTAATCTAAAAACCCTGTCTCCACGCCGTTTCCCAGCACCGTGGCAAGTTGAGGAGATGCCTGACCTGAGAAGTTGGAGCGAAGCACCTGCTACACGCGACAGTGAAATCATTCACTCTTAGACAAAAAGTTGGCACGTTTCGCTTGTGCTTCCCCTGGGAGGCTTCGGCGGGATTGAAGGGATTGGAGTGGCGACAACGATGGCAAACGCGGAATCCCAGAATTGCAAAGGGAAGTTTGCATCTGGGCGCGTCAGCGAGCTCGTTGACAGTGAAGTGGTCTTTCGCGGATTCTCGTCATGCGAGGACACAAACGGCCTTATGGCAATTCTTTGTGGTGCCGAGACGTCAAGGCGGTTTCGCTGTTTTCTCCGTAGTTGGCAATCACTTTGCGGCTGATGGTGATTCGCAGTCGAGCGGTCTGGAGGGATATCAGCGAGCGGCTCTATGCTCGTCCGTATTGGCGTTATCGCTACGCATATCGTCTACCGTACTATCGCTCCTACCGACGTTTTGATTTGGGGCCTGGTCGCTCCTTCGGTGTCGGGCCTGGTGCCTACGAATGCTATGGCTACGACCGCAACTGGTGATGCCAGTCAGTAGTTACGCCTTTGTTGGTTACTTGGCGTTCGCTCCTCAGCCTTTACGGTACGGCCTGGTTCGGCGGAGCCAAGACGGGGACGGGATCGCCAGTACGCTCGCGAAGCGCGGGATCTAAGGATCGCAGGCAGTGAGTTTCGCTTCACCAAAGGAGGCCCGCGGGGCGCGCCTGAAAAAGTGCCTTCCGACCTAAGCGGGGTCTGCAGGGCGAGCATGATGGGTAACCCCGCATTGCTCGCAAGGGGAGCGACGAGCTACCGGCACAATATGCTGTCGCCAAGAAACCCTACCGTCGCAACCGACGACGCACGCTTGCTTCGCGAAGGCATTGGGGTTTTCATCGGAACTATCGGGAAGTATCTGGAGAAGTGACGTGCCCACCTACCAGTACCATTGTAAAAAATGCGGCAAATCGTTCGAGCGCACCGAAACCATAACCGAGCACGAGGCAGCGAAGGTGACGTGCCCGAAATGTGGCAGCAAGAAAGTGACCCAGGTACCGGGTCGCGTTCACGTCGTGACATCCAAGAAGAGCTAGCTTCGTCGATCCCATTACGGGCAGTCTTAGCTGGCCGTTCCCCCGGCAGTAAAAGGCCCTCCGAGAGGGGAGGGCCTTATTGGCCTCTAGCTTGTCCGGCTCACCCCGGATGCTTCTTCGAGTAGTAGGCCTGTGCCTTGGCGAGGTTGCCTGAAGGGTCTGCCATGAACTGGGTCAGGGCCGATTGGTTGCCGAAGCAGTAGGTCTTACCTTGAATTTGCGTATTGACGGAACAGTCCGTCTTTATGTCCTTACCGCCTGCGAGGCCCATCGCGCACATGTTGTCGTACTCGCCGGTCACGGCGAAAGCGGCAGTGGCCATGCCGACGAAGAAAGCGCCCGCGAGGGCAGCACTGATATAGGTTCTCATGTTCATCTCCTGTCAGCGGGGGGATCTGCGGAGATCCTTTCTGCAGGCAATTGGACACCTAGGTTCCCCGGTCGGTAACCGAAGTCACGTAATCGTGACCGTTGTTATGGGCCCGTTATTTGGAGGACATGTCGAAATGCTAAAACTTATTTACTTCGACTTTCATGGCGGACGCGGAGAACCCGCAAGGCTCGCTCTCTCCATCGGCGGGATTGCGTTCGAGGATGTTCGTGTTCCATTCTCTGACTGGGAGCGTCTTAAACCCGATACACTGTTCGGCGCGTTGCCCTTACTCGAAAGGGATGGCCAGGTCCTTGCGCAGTCGAACGCGATCAATCGCTACGTGGGGAAACTAACTGATCTTTACCCGTCAGATCCGTGGCAAGCCGCGCTCTGTGATGAGACGATGGAGGCGGTGGAAGACATCAGCAGCATGATTGTGGCCACCCTATTCCTTCCCGAAGAGGAGAAGAAAACGCAGCGCAAGGCGCTGGTCGGAGGCGCGCTCCCATTCTATCTCACACGGCTACAGCGACGGCTCGAAGAGCGTGGCGGTCGGAATTTCGCTGCTGACCGCTTGTCGGTTGCGGATCTCAAGGTCTTCGTGTGGATCCGGCACCTCAAGTCGGGAGCACTCGATCATGTGCCCACTGACTTAGTCGATCGTGTCGCACCCAAGCTCGTGGAGCACTATGAGCGCGTTAAGAATGAGCCGGGAGTGAAGGCATACTATGCCAGGCATGGAAGTGAGGGCTAAACGCACTCTGACTTGCTTCGATAATCGGCGAAATCGCGGGGTGGGGAGCGCAGCGACATCCAATGTCTTCTGGTCGCCGAAGTGATCATCCCCTGAAGATGCTCATACAACCATGAGCACCTTCGAGACGGGGCTCGCTTTACAGGTTAGTCTCCAAGCCACCGACTAACCTCATCGGCCAAAAAACAAGGGCCCCTGAGTTGGGGCCCTTCACTGTTTCAACGCCGCTGAACGCAGAAAGCGTCGGGCGGATAACCAGCGCTCATGTGCCAACCCGTATGTAGGTAGGCTACGCTAGGTTCAATCCTCCGGAGGTCGAAGCAGCGCACTGGCAGCTTAGGCGGCAAACAAAAGGGCCCCCGTCCAGTTGGGGCCCTTTGCTGATCGCGGCCGGGGCGACAACTCGGTTACACGTTACGAAATACTAGCGCCCGGCGACCGCTTTATAGACGGGATATGGGAGCCGCGGTGCTTGTCTTCAAGCGCCCGGACGGGCTCTTAGGACACCCAGGCGACGCAGCTGCTTTTGCTGAAAGGAAGTCAAACGTCGCACAGGACCGGCCAGCAGGGGATAGCTGCCGGATGGTGACCTGCGCCTTTCAGCTACTAGGCAACCCTAGACGGTTGTATCATCCTCGATAAATAATTCGACACTTCGGGAGGAGAAAATGGCTGTGATTACTCCATCCGACCCAGGTATGACACGTACCATCTTTTATGTCGTTGCCATCTTGATGGCGATTTACGGGCTAGCCCTTCTTTTGTTTCCCCAGGCGATCTTCGTTCTAAGTAACGATCCTGGCGTGCCGGCCAATCCCGGCTGGGTGCGTTGGGCCGGCGGATTTGTCTTCGGCACGGCGGTAGCTGCATGGCTTGCTGCCAGCAACCCAGAGAGCCAACGGCCTCTCACGGTGGGATTGGGCACAGCCTTCACCCTGGTCACCTTGGCTTTGCTCTACAGCAACCTCGCTGGAGACTACCGTGGAGAACAATTGTGGAGTTGGTTGCAGATTGTGGGCAACGGGGTTCTAGCGGCCGTGATGTGGTGGCTAACGTCCAAATTTGCCACGTAGACAATCAAAAGAGCGCTTGGCGAGCAGGACATCGTTTCGAGATCAGGGTGGGGCGGCGGTGCAAAACCGAAGGTTAGGCCTTGGGTCACTCCCTTGCGAGGCAGTGCCCCTTTGCCGCCCAACGTCCTCGGCCGGTTCTTAAGCCACTCTGGGGTTATGCCTTTTGATCAGCAAGCATCACAAATGGAGAATGAAAATGAAGCGGCTTCTCTTGACCTTCGCGATTTTGGCTGTTGCAACCACCTTTACTGCCCCCGTCTTTGCTGGGTTAAAAGACGCCAAGAACAAGGCTGAGTGCGAGAAGGCGGGCGGCGTTTGGATCGAGAAGGACAACAAATGCGGGGCTAAGGGACAGTAAAAGGTGCACAACGGCAGCACTGGGAACTCACAGCTACTGGTTGGCCTATAGCGTACCTGCCAGAAGAGGTCGCATCTAAGCTGAAGCGCGTCCTGTCCTTTGTCCTCCCGTCTAAGGGAGCCCATACCTCGAGTGGGTCAGCCACGCGATCCAACACGGATGGATCATCGTTCTCTGGCGGGAAGCTGCTGTTAATCGCCGACTTTCTCGACCGTGGCCGCCAGATTGGGGATGAGCGTCACGCGATAGCTCGCGTTCTCGCAGCGCAACGTCCAAACGGCCTCATTCGCCGTAGAGGCGACGATGTCGCGCGCGGCGCTTTGCGGGCAGTCACAGGCGTACCCCTGACTTCGAATTTGCGCAGCGATAACCTCCTTGGGCCCTTCCTGCGCTTTGCCCTTAACAAGTCCACCAATGGCTGCTGCCACTGCAGAGAGTACAAAACATCCGCCAGATAGGTCGCATCTCACCCTCCAAGGCTTAGGTCGGTCGGCGCGGTTCTTGTGTTGGGGCTGTGGCGCTTCGCGACCTTACAGCGAACAGCGTAACCGACGGCCCTGGACCGCACGCTCCTGCGCGGACAAGAGATCGCCGTTTTGGTCCGCTACGATAAGAGAAAGACGAGGGGTACTACCGCTCTCGACATGGAGTACCCTCAATGTGTGACTACAGCTTAGAACTCGTCGCATCCCGCCCTGCGAAGGTAGGCGACAAGCTAATATCGGCGGGTTTTCACCACACGGTCTCGCGCGGTTTTGCCTCGGTGGACGATCCGAAGGTAGCGGTTTGTTTGCTTCCTGGCACCGAGCTTGCCTTTGAGGACGAGGTGAGATGCGAAACCGGGTTCGTCTTCTTCCGGACGCTCCGCCACAAGGTGGCCAGTTTCCGCCAGATTAACAGGGGTCATGCGAACCGTCATCACGACGCCCTCGAGTTCCCTGACGGAAAGATCGTCCTGCTCACACATCTCTGCCAAGGTCAGAGAGCGACGGTGCTGCAAGTACCGGCAGGCGCATCCGCCAAAGTCGAGGTTGCTGAACGCCACGCTTCTGTGTAGCTGGTTTCGACAAACCTAAATTACGACTTAGGATTTCAACAAGCGTCGCTTGTTCGATCTCACATGCGTTAAAGCGCACTGTCCCTGTCGGAAACCCGATCCGCTGACAAAGGAAGCCGAATCGTACGATGCTGCCGCCCGATGGGGGTTATCTGCAGGCTGCTCTGGTGCGCCTTGGTCGGGCTATTTCGGTCGCGAGCTTCGCTGGAAGCCGAAATCCTCTTGCTTCGACACCAGCTCAATGTTCTGCGACGAAAATCTCCCAAGCGAATGGCCTTTACTGACGTTGACCGCCTAGTGTTTGCCAGCCTCTATGATCTGGCCCCGGGAGTGCTCAATGCTCTGAAGATCGTCAAGCCGGAGACCGTGATCCGTTGGCACCGCGCTGGCTTCAGGGCCTTGTGTGTACCGAAAACTTCGTCTGGATTGATTTGGTGAGAGAATCGCATAACGTCAGCGGCGATGGTCGCGCTGTTATGCTTTTTGCTCACGCTGTTCGCCGCGCCGTTCAAGTCGAAGAGTCGACTTGAAGCAGAGAATGCGGCTCTCCGGCATCAGCTGAACGTGGTGCAACGGAAAGTCCGAGGTCGCGTCCGATTCACAAACGGCGACCGCTGGTTCT
>Ga0187892_10003598_pt1 | contig 27942 bp, 19 predicted proteins | sample MA1701073metaG_FD_139345 | JGI IMG/M metagenome (GOLD analysis project Ga0187892, IMG submission 139345) | Bio-ooze microbial communities from a basaltic lava cave in the Kipuka Kanohina Cave System on the Island of Hawaii, USA - MA170107-3 metaG ... | reverse complement strand
TCCCGTGCGGGCGGCGCCCGACTCCTCGTAACTGCGAGTCAGATAGTCCGCCACGTCGGCGACGTCGGCGTGCTGGAGGGCGTATTGCTTGGATAGGCGGTCCGGCACATTCTGGCTCTCCAGGTCCTCGATGAGCTTGCCGACGTAATCCAACGCTGCTGTCGGCGCCATGACGATAATCGAGTTGGCGTCGACGTTGCTCGAAATCTTGATGTCCTTGGGATCGACTCCCAGGTCGCCGGCGCCGGTCATCATTTTCTGCATGATCGGTTCCGGCAGGGCGCTGCCGCTTCCGATCGCGGCGCCGGGCTGCTGGACGCCCTGCGCGCCCTGAGCCGTGGCGCGGCGTCGCGCCGCGGCCTGCGGCTCCAAGCCGAGCATTTCCTTGAGAAGCTCTTCTACATCGACGGCGTTAAGCTTTTGGAGCGGAAACACCCGGAACTTGCTCTCGATCGGCCGCGGCTGGTCGATCGTGGCCAGCAGGTCGAGGATCTCAGGATACTGGCTGGTGTCGGCCCGGAGAATCAGCGTTCGATCCAGCGGATTGGCGAGCACGCGCACCGCCATGGGCGGAAGCTGCGGAATGCCTTGCGCTTGCTGGGCCTGCTGATCCTGCCCCTTGCCGTCACCCTTTGCCTGGCCCTGCTCCTGTCCCTTGCCCTGTTGTTGCTGCTGTTGTTGGCGCGCCTGCTGCTGAGCAAGTTGAGCCGCCCGTTGAATCGCCGCCTGCTGCTGCTGGACAATCTGCTGCTGTTGGGCTCGGGGCGTGTTGAACATCTCCGAGATGATCTCGGCCGCAAAGTTGAGATCGATGTGCTTCACACGATAGATGCGGATGTCAGGCTTTTCCGGGAGCTCGTCTATTTCCTTGGCGAGGTCCTTCATCCAATTGGGGGCCTTCTCCACCACGTCCTCTTCGCCCTCGAGCACGAGCACGCCTCGTTCATTGTCGAAGCGAATCGTAACCTTGCCTCGCGGGCGGGCGCCGCTTTTGCCCTTCGACCGCTCGTCTTCCGTCGACTTAGCGGTTTGAACCTCGGAAGCGGCGGATCGGGAAGGCGTGGAGGGCACGATCTGCTGCACAGCGGAATGCATAGCCTGCTCGATTGCCGCGGCGTCGCCGGCGTCGTCGGCCTCCTGCTCTTGCGCCTGCGCCGCGGGCTCATCCGGCTTGTCTTCTTGTTCATCAGGCGGCTGGACGGCAAGGGCCGCAGCCATGCGTGCCAGGGCCAACGGCAGCACAAGCGGGTGGGCGCTGGCCTGCGGCTTGGCCGGCTTGATCCGCTCGATTCCGTTTTCAGATTCCTTCACCGGCGTAACATCGATGACGTCAATGTCCAAGTCCGGGTATTGCATCTTGATCCAATAGGCGGCGTCGTGTGCGTTCATTCCCCGAGGCGGCGCTACAGGCTTTATTACAGTCTTTCCCGGTTTCTTCGGCACGTCGACGTACTTGATGATCAGTTCTTCGATCTCTTTGAAGCGATCGGCGTCCGAATAGCGAACGATCAGCGCTTCACCGAATGGAGCCTCGTCAACCTCCGGAAGCTTGTTGGAAGGGTCCCACATGGCCTCAAGCACCATCCCCAGGTCGAACTCGGCGTCGTATGCGTCCGTGTGCTTCAGCTCGTAAACGAACTTCGGCACCACGGACGGGCGCTCGATGCCGCCCTCATCCGGCGACCGATCGCACTGGGCGACGATGCCGTCAATCTGGACGATCTTCGCCGGGCTGGCGGCCACGATCATCGTCTTGGCGATCGTATCGGCTTGGATGTAGACATCGGTTCCGACGCGCGTCTTGACCGGGTCCCAATCCGTCTCTTCCTCCTCGTCGAGAGCGTCTGAGCTTTTCGCCCCGGCGGCCTTCTTACCACTGGGTGCGGCGGCGGGTTTGGACGGCGCTTCGGTCACGCTCATGATGATGTCCATCAGCTGGTTGATGTCCGCGTGTTGAATTTGGTAGAACTTGATGATCCGGTTGGGGCCGGCTGCCGTGTCGATCTGCTCAATCCACCGCGAGGCTTCCTCGATATCCGCGGGCATCCCGCGCAGGACGACCGACCCGCCGGGTATGACGGTGATCGTGAAGTCCGGCGTCTCGGACGCGCCCGTCACTGGCGGCGGTGCGGCGCTCTTGGCACTCCTCTCACCAGCCTTTTTTGAAATCCGTGGTCCGCCCATCATCTCTCGCACCGCGCCGGCCACGTCTTCCGCGTCGCTATTGCGCACCTTGACGATGCGCGTGGTCATCTTGTCGTCGGCGGGCTTGTCGAATTCGCTGATCAACGCCTTGGCCTGCTCGATGATCTTGGGAGGTGCGGCGATGGCGATGCTGCGGTGGGCCGTATCCGCTTCCATATGATATCGCGCGGCGCGGACGGCGGGCTGCGCCTTTCGTCTACCGCCCGGTGAAGTCCTACCGGCGTCGCCAGGCGTCGGCGTATCCGTCGGAATCAGGGTCACCTCGCCGGAATCAACCAATTCGCGGACTTTCATGTTCAACAGCGGCTCGACGATATCCACGACCGCCTGCGGATCGTCGGCGAACTCCAGGTGGACGAACTCGACGACGATCGGCTCGACACCCTCGAACCCCGCGCGGAGGACCTCCAGGCATCGCTCGATTTGTGGGAACAGATGGGTGGGAGCCATGGCCACGAGTTTGCCGGCGGCTGCTTGCGGCACAAACGTTGCGCCGGACGATACGTCAGGTCCACGCTTACCTACCCCGGCGACGGCGACGCCGCTCTTGGGGGCCAGCATGAGGGACAGCTTGTCAGCCATTCCTTCCAAGTCGGCATTAAGGGGAAAGCCGTCATACACACGGACCTCGGTGTCGGGCACATCCAATTCCGCGATGAGTTCCGCAACGCGTTGCATGGTGTCAGGAGCGGTACGAACGATCAGCCGATTATCCAGGCTCACGATGGTCAGCTCTTTGGTGGGGACGACGCCCGTCGGCATGGTCACAGGCTGCGGCGGTTCGCCTCCGGCCAGCGCCTCGTTCTTGGAGGGTCTTCGCGGTTTGGCCCGAACCGGAGCATTGCCGATCAGCTCATGAATCGCATTCTCAATGTCTCCCGGATCGGCATGAAGGATGACGAACGTTCGTTCCTCGACATCCGGCGGTTTGTCAATCTCCGCCAGCAACGTGCGAATGTCGGCGATCCGCTCTACGGTCGATCCGAACACCAGAATAGAACGATCCGCCGGGGCAAACCGAACCCTCGTTGTCGGATCCACACTGGGCACCAGGCTCAGAAGTCGATCGATGGCTGTTTCCGGTGGAATATTGCGCAGCTCAATCCGCACGAATAAGGGCGAACCATCGGCGCCAAGGGCATCCAGTTGCTCGATTAGGGGAAGATAAAGCGCCCACTCCGCTTCCGTGCACAAGGCGTAGAGCTTGTTGGCGTCGTCATCGGGAGTAAACTTGGAAACGGCGCTCGCCTTGGCGCCGCCCTGCTTCTTCTTCCTGCCGCTGCTCTGCTGCGGCTGCCCCGGGGTAGCCGGCGCGGCCTGCGGGACAGGCGCTTGGACGGCTTCGCCCTCGTCATAGGCCCGCAACATGCTCACCACGAACGAAGGCTTTTGATTCTTGAGCTCTATCGCATGGAGGATGGTAGGCGGCGGCGCAACATCCAGCTCCACAAGCAGCCTCCGAATCTCATCCAAATCGCTCTGCATTCCTCTAATCCAGATCGAATCGCCACTCGGATCGGGAAGCATCTGCAGCCTCTCGGCCGGCGCATGGTGAATCTCCAACAGCATGGCGACGACGTCCGCCGCATCAGCCTGGGTCACGGGGAGGCGAAGCGGCCCGACTTCCGCCGGCACATCGAAGGTTTCGACCAACTGGCGCACACGAGCCACTCCGGGTTCGTCGGCCAAGACAATCAGGGCCTGTTCGGATGGATGCGGCAGCACGACGATGTCTTCCGTTTGGGCGACCATCCCGGTCCCCGCCTTTGGCTTGCGGCTCTTTTTTCCACCCGTAGGGGCCGGCTGACCGGGTTGCAGATTGGCCGGCTGAGGAGGGGTAATCGCCGCAGCGGGAGACACCGTCAGAATCGCCTGGATCGTGCCGAGCAATTCCGCCGGATCGGCATGTTGCAATCGAAGGATCACCGGTTGCAGATACGGCCCCGAGGTGTCCACGTCGATCAACGGCATCAGGCTCTTGATCTCGTCGATCTTATCCTGCATCGCCCGGATGATGAGCACCTTCTGAGCGTCGTCCGGCAGAATCTGAACCTGCGGCTCGGGCATGTTGTCCAGCGGGTTGGGCTCCTGAGGTCGGCCCGGCCTGGGCACTTGCCCACCGCCGATCTTGCGCTCTGCGCCATAAAGTTCCGACAGGTTTTGCAGCTTGGCGAGGGCATCGGTGGCCGTGATGTGCTCGACCGGAATCTTCGCGATCGTTCGCGGATCGTCGCCGCCTCCCGGACCCAGGAAGAAATCGATCAACTCCAAGTACTTGTTGATGTCACTGACGAGAGCGAAGATCGAGACTTGGTTCTTGCCTTCCAGCGGCGAGACCCGCACATAATCCGGCAGGAAATCACGAATGGGCTTCAGCGCGGAAACCGAGCCGGTCTTCGGCGTGTAGAGGACCAGGGCGAGCTCCTCGTCGGGAAGGCGGGCTGCGCGGAATTCTTCGACGTTGCTGTACATGCGATTCCGCGGATGCACACGATACAAATCGGTCACCCGCGCGACTTCCAAGTGAGTCGGATGACGAACGACCCAGTACGGATCGTGCGGCTTGTACCGGAACAAGAGCATGCGGACGCGACCGAGCATCTGGTCGAACGTCAACTGTTCATCCGTCACGAAGCTGACCTTGCCGTCCTTCGGCGCTTCGCCTAACACCGCCAGCCCCGTTTGCCGCGCCACGCCTTCGATCAGGACCTCGTACGGGGCGTCCTTAATGCTGAACGAGTATTCCCGTTGTTCGGGTGGGAGAAGACTCTCTTCGCCGCTGGCTGGAATGTTAATCGGTAGGGACGGGCCAATTTCCGGCGGAGGACCAGGGGGCGCCACAGGTGCAGATTCGGGCCCGGGAACCCCCGCTGGATTCTTACCGTCCGCCTGGGCCTGCCCAGCTTGACGACGCGCTCGCGCGGCCTCTCGAGCCTTGCGGGCGTCCTCCTGCTGCTTCTTAGCGGCCTCTTCCTGCTGCTTTGCGACAGGATCGTTTTGCACGATTTCATCGATTTTTTTCTGCAGTTCGGGATCGATCTGAATCGGCGGCGGTTCCTTTTTCTTTTCCTCCTCTTTTTCGTTGGGCGACTTCTCCGGCTTGGCCTGCACGCCGGTGGTCAAGGCCGTCACCCATGCCGGCCAGGCGATTGGAAAGCCGGCGGAGACCGTCGAACTCTGCAACCCGGCCGCACCCAAAACGAGCAGGACGATAGCCCACGGCACCTTCCGATTCGATGAAAAACGTAGTGACATACGAAAGCCTTCCTGATTTACGCCCGCTGGTTGCGGACGGCGCCCTCGATCGCCTCGGCAATCGTCAGACCAATCATCGCATCCCCGGCTTCACTCGCTGGGGCGCTTCTCCCTTTCCCCATCCGGTGGTTGTTGCGGCGGCTGGCTTTGCTCGCCGCCGTTGTTCTTGCCCCCCGCAGCCGCGGGACGGGCAGGCCGAGTGGGTCGCTTGGCAGGCCTGGTTTTGCCGGCGCCCTCGTCAGTCGGGGGCTTAACAGGGCCCGGCAGGGCCGCCGGCGACACAACCCGGTCGCTTGCCGCCCTTGCAGGATCCTCCACAGGCCCATAAATCACTTCCGGGGCCACGGCCCCACCAACTGACGGTTCCCCGGACGCCTTGTTTTCAGCCGCTTGGGCGGCGGCTGCCTTGGCCGCCTCTCGTTCCGCATGGAGCCGCTGGGCGACCTGTTGCAGGTCCGGGTAGTCCACCGCGTCCTGATCTCGCATCGCCTGATCCAGGCTTGCGCCGATCGGGTAGATGGAGTACTCATCATTCGTACGCACTACCCCCCCACGATGATGCACGAAAACCAGCTCCCCTCCGTCAAATGGCTCGCCAATTTTGTAGCTATCCGTCCGTTTGGATTTGTTATTGTACACCAACACCTGACCCTTCCGTCCTGTTCCATCATTCGTGGAAATGGCCATGGCGAGCTGCATACTACGGTTATCCTGCCAACGAACCACTGGAGGCGGCCCCGGCGTGGGAGGCGGAGGCGGCTGATACGGGACTTCGGCGACGGCCTCCTGCACCGTCACGATCACCGAATCCGTGGCCGAATTCCCCTTACCATCCGTTACCGTCAGCGTGTACGTGCGCGATCCGACGGTCGACGTGTCGACAGTCGGTGAGGCAGTCTTATCCCCGGACAATCCCTCGGCCGGCGTCCAGACAAAGCTATAGTTTCCATCGCCCCCGGCCGCCGATCCGTTCAATACGGCACCGGCGCCGACCGTGAGGTTGAGGTCACGCTTGGCATCCGCCCGTAGCGGCAGCAGCTTGATGTGGTCCTGGAACGGCTTGCGATCCCAAATGACGGCATAGTCGCGGCCTTCGTGGCGGATTTTCGACGGCGGTTGGCTGTTCGAATCCAGAGCGACAGTCCCGACCATCTGGGTTTGCGGTAGGATCATCACCTCCAGCGGCACGGCGATATTCACCCGGTCGGTGTCCCTCTCCTTTCGGGAGGAAACGGCGGGGTCGATCTTGGGGCTGGTAATCCGGATCAGATGCGGCAACTCCGCAACGTCCTTCAGGAACTTGACCGCCGATTGCAACGTCGCAACGGCCGTAACCGTAATGAACATTCGTTCGACTTCCGTCTTCGGGTCCCGCGTCGAGCGGCCTCCTGAAACGTTGGCGTTTTGCAGGCCGTTGCGCTCGATCAGTTGATTCAGGCGGGTACGAAGGTCGTTCTCCACCCGTCCGGCATCCACAGAGCCGACCCGCTGTACGAACGACCGATACGCGGACTTCGCCTCGGTCACTTTCTTGTCGGTCGATTCGAGGCGGTCCAACTCGACTTGCTTCTCGGCAATCCGTTTGTCGATCGAAAGCTGCGGCTCGATCCAGTTGGGATAAACGACGCCGGACACGATTCCGTAGCAGATCAGCAGCCCGAACGCCGCGACCAAGGTTTTCGTGCGTCGATCCATGGGTTACTCGCCGATGCCACCGCTTTCGGAAGTCGTTCGCGCCGAAGGGCGGGTGGAACCGCCCTTCTTGTTCTCGTCGTTGAGAATCGTGATCCGCAGGTCCTGCGTGTACGGGTACTCCTGCCCAGCCTTCTCCGATTGTACGCCCATCTGCGCCTTGAAGCGCGGCCGTTCCCGACCGTCGCGATGGAATTCCTCCAACCGACGGATCGTATCCAAGGCCATATCCCGTCGTTTCGCCTTGGTCTTCAGCACAACCCGCCCTTCCTTCTGATCCATGTCCAACTGCGTCAACACCAAATCCTCGTTGGAGGGAAGGTTGGACACCACCTCGCGGAGCACATCGACCCAGACGTGCTGCGACTCGTCAAACTCCCGCACGTCGTCCACAATCTTGAGGAACTTCGCGTTATCATCCGAATCCTCTTTCAGTTCCTTGATTCGCCGTTCCATTTGGGCCAAGCGATCGCGCGACGGTTTGGTGGCCGCGGCAAAGGCGACGGCCCCCGCCGCCGCAAACAGGGCGATCACGGCGGCGACCAATGGGGCCTTCTTCAACCGCTCCTGCGCCTGGGACACCGGCCTCTTGGGGTGCAGAAAGTCGAACCGGGATGCGTCATCGTCGCCGTAGCTGAGCACCAGCCCAAGCGCCGCCCCGAATGCCGACGCCCCAGCGCCCTCGTCCGGCTCCCAGCCGAACGACGCGGCCGGGTTATACAGTTCTGTGGTAATGCCCAACCGCTGCTGAACGGCCTCGGCCAGCGATTCCTCCACGCCGAGATCGCCGCCGATAACCGCGTAATCCATCTGCCCCGCGGGGTCAGCCGCCCGGTATGCCTCGATCGAGCGGGTTACTTCCACAACGAGGGACTGAATGACTCCGGCCAGGCCTTTGGGCTCCGCGACATCCACACCGGCCGCGCCGCTTTCAACCAGCGAAATCGAAACTCCATCCCGCACGAGCCCTAGCGAAGGCGCACGCGCCATGTCGGCTGCGGGTGGAATCACCACCGACGCCGCCCGCGAAAACGCCAGGAACGAATCCCGAACGACGTTGATCTCCGTCAGCGTCGGCCGAACATCGATGAACAGCAACCGCGACGGCATGGCATGCCGTAGCAATGCGCAGGCCGCTACCTTGTTGGCGAAGGGCCGTAGCCCGATGCGGTCTAGCCTCAAACCAGCCGCAGCGAACGTGGCCTCGTATTGCCGGACCACCTCGTGCCGAATCGCAGCCACCAAGACCTCCGCCGTGGCATCCGCAGGCCCGTACGGCGCGACGGCGTAATCGACGACCGCGTCCGCAACGGCGAACGGGAGCTGCTTGGCCACCTGAAGTTCAACAATGCCGGGAAGGTCATCCGGAACCTGACACGGCAGCGAAAACGTATTCAGAATTGCCTGGTCGCGCGGAATATCCACGACCGCATGTTTGGTCTGGATCCCTTCCTGCGCGAGCACCCGAGCGATGTGTTCTCCCATCTTCTGCGGCTGGTCGGGATCGACATCGGCCGGAATCGCTACCGACAGAACCCGTTCAATTTTCGGGCCTCTTTTGCCAAGCACCGCGTGAACGATGCGCAGCATGCGCGGGTCCCAATCAACCGCCAGCAATCGCTTGGGCCGTGATCTACCGGACACGGACATGCTCGCCATCCTTTTCTCGAATGGGAAAGTGGCCACCGAGGTAGGTCAGGTCACGGTAATAAATGGTCTGCGCTATCGGGCCCACCATATCCACCACCACTTGGAGTCGGGTCACCATGCCCACATGATCCCCGTAACCCAAACTCTCGATTGTGAACTGCTGTCCGCGGGCCGTAAGGTACGGAGCGATCCGCTCGAACGTCTGGAGATCGATCGCTTCTTCCGTCACTAGCCACGCGGTGGTCGCCTTAGCCTCGGCGCTGAGCGCATCACGCCGGTCCACGATGGCCTCAATCTGTTCGTCCGTAAGGTCCTTAATGCACCGCAACACGTCGCGAGGGGCCGTATTAACATTGATAAGGCCGGTAACCCGAGGCTGATCCGATGGAATAACCGTCGTCCGATCCATCAGAATCGGCAGATGCTCCGGCCGCAACGGGCTAGGCGCAGGTTGACCATTCTCCGTCCGCTCCAAAAACAGGGACGCCGGACCTCGCATCGGCACGGCGGCGCCTCGGCCATCATTCGTTTCCGCCGGGTTGGCCGTATTTGGTTCGCCTACTCCCCCCGTCCCGGCGCCTTCACCTGGCTGCGGCTGACCTTCGCCTTTCTGACCTTCCCTCGGCGCGTCGGTCGACCCTTCCTGGAGCTGAGGCTGTAGGCCGCGAGGCAGGCGCCCCGCCCGCCCCCCCCGCGCCGGCTGCGGTGGGGCTTCGGACGACTCCGCCGGCTGTTTCGTTTCCTCCTCGGGATTGCCTTGTCGCCGCTGTTTGCGCGCGCCGTCCTTGTTCCCAGACTCGTCGGCCGCGCCCCCAGGGGGCTGTGCCCGTCGCCCACCGCTTGGTCTCACCCCAGGCGATGCCGGGCCACCGTCCGGAATGGGTAGCAGCGCCTTCGGGTCACCCTCGTTGCCGCCCGGAGGGGACTGTCCGGGTGAGAGTACGGATGGAACTCTGCCCCCTGTGCTGCCTTGGCCTCGGTTTCCACCGCCCGATCCCGGACCGCGACTACCCTGACCGCCTCGCGCCGTCGCGATGATGTAGTCCAGAACCTCCGGTTCGCCTTCGAAGTCCTCGGCGAGCTGCTCTCGAATCAGGGCCTCTTCTCCGAGTAGGTAGACCCGCGGCCGCTGGTCATTGCTCACGTTATTCTCAAATGACATCACGGTCAGATAGGGGTAGATGCCGCGATTGAGATGACCGTCCTGGTTGTCGGGCGGAAAAGATGCGTCGCCGTCGTCCTCGTTGAGCGTCAACAGCCCGTTGCGGTCGATGTCCTCGCCATAAAGAACCTGCCCCGTGACACCCTTGACCAGGAGCAATTCCTCCACGGTGTCAAATGGACCGTTCTTCACGAGGTAGGGCTTCACCAGCGACTTATAGTAATCGCCCTCCGTATCGCCTGCGTCGCCGCGCGGCGTCCGGTCGGAATCGCGCCAATCCAGAATCGCATCCACGATCTGTTGCGGATCGGCCTCCTCATCGTCCGCCGTAGCGCCGGCCACCAATGTAAACAACTGCTCCTCGGTCGCCTGATTCAGATGCACCTTCGACGACTCGTCCGTGATGCCGAATCGAAAATACTGCAAATCGTCGGTTGGATCATCGGCCACGATGCTGAACCGGAACGCTGCGGTGTCGTCGTTCAGTTCATCAGTCGTTCCCCACACGCTCGAATCACCGTCGTGTGACCATACAATGCTGCGATGCAGCTCGTCCGGGTTGTCGTACCATTGGGACATGTCTCCGCGGTCGCTTCGCAGAAGAAGCTTGACCCGTTCGACCCCCGCCTCAGCCGCCAGCCGTGTCTGAAGTTGAGTCGCCAGGACCTGCGTCGAGGACAAATCAGCGTTGATCCGAAACGAGAACATCGCCGTAAGCAGCCCCAGCAGAATCAGGATCAGCAGCACGACCGGCAATATGACCGCCCGGCGCGTCGGGTTCATTGCGGCGCCTCCGTACCGACCTCTTGAAGCAACGACTGCGTCTCCTTAGCGACCCGCGACCGAAAGAGCGGATCGGCCTGCGGCACCCGAACGGTCATGGTGTACTGATCTTCCGGAAGCGGGAGACAATCCACCGGATCCTCGTTCAAACAGGTGCAAAATCGCTCCGCCTCCTCATCTCGAAAACCGAACTTGTCGTCAAACGGAGGATGCGATTCAAATCCGATCGTCACCTGCACGAGCTGCGGCAACGGGCTCTCGCCGGCTACGTCCCAGTCGTCCCACCACCGGGCCCCGTCGTAATAACAAAACCGAAGAAAGCGAATCTCCTTCGAGTAAAGCTCTTCCCAGTTGATATCCGGGCCGAGCGCGGCCTGCGACTCCTCCTCGTCTTTAAATAGCCGCCGCTCCTCCGCGGCGTCCGCGTAATCCTCGTCGGTCTGCCCGTTGCCGTCCTCGTTACCATCTACCGGCGGGAGAATAACCTCTTCATCCTCGAAAGCTTCCCCGGTCTGGGCGCTGTCAGGCCGGGGGATGCGATGCTCCACGCGGGCCAAGCCCAGCGCTTCGGGATACCCGTCGGGATGCTCGATATCCGGATGTCTGGCGATCTTGTACTCCACCTTAACCAAGTCATATTCACCCGGCGGCGGATCCTCGAATGTGCCTCGCGGCAGACTCACCTCGCGGCTGGGAACACGAAGCGTCGACAGCCAGATTCGCTCCGCTTCGCCGCGAAGGCCGACGCGCTGATCGGCCGTAATGATGCTCGCCTGGCGAATCTCCCCCGCCAACCGCTGAAGCACAACGCGTGACAACTGCAGTTTCTGGGCGAACTGAGTGCCCGTCTCCCGCGTCCGCAGCGCGGATGAGTAGAACCAATAGGTCATCGACGACAGGAGCACCAGCAGGCTCATGGCCAGCAACATCTCCAGCAACGTCACCGCCCGCCGCTGGTGCGAGAATCCTGCCCGCCCTTGACAGCACTTACAGTTGTCAAGGATCTCGCACGTCCTCCGGCGGGAATCCCTTCCCGCAATCTCCCAGTGTGAGGCGAGTGCGTGCGAGATAGGAATCTCGCACAAGCGATCCGAACCGCGACCGTGAGGGAGCGCCGCGTGGCACGCTCTACCGACGACGTCGGTAGGGTGCGGGGCCCGGGAGCTTACACGGCCTGACTGCGCCAAACCGTGCCAGCCGAAACCATGATTACTCCTGCGACTCTTCCTCATCGTTTTCCGTACCTGCTCGCCCGCGACCGTCTTCGTCATGCGGATCCCCGCCCTCGCCGTCTTCGCCGCCCAGCAGTCCGGATTCCTCCAACATCCTGCGGACATCAGGCGGTAACGAACTGGCCAGCGTATCCACTGGAATATGGAACGCCTCGAGCAATGGCGGCAGAACTTCGACGAGCTCGTCAAACGGCAACTTCGCGAGAATCGCCGGATCAAAAGACGCCAAATCGAACCCCTCGCCGATGGCGCTGAGCTGCTCACTCAGTTCCGTCGCCTGATCCTCGGACAGGCCGAACTCGGTGTGCAGGTCCAATGGCCGAGGCGTGGCTCGCTGGGCATAGACGGTATGAATGATCCGGGCGTTGTCGAAGTCAAAGTCGTCTTCCTTGAATGCCCCGTCCCGCCGATGATGCAACACATCCAACCGCAGAAGAAACAACTCCTCGATGGCCGTCTTCTCGATCGTCATCCGCCATGCCCAATCCGGATAGCGCGGCCCGAAGTCTTCCTCCTGAACTTCATCCACCGAATCCAGCTCGATCAGACCCAGGTCCATCTCCGCAAGCTGCACCTCCGCCAGCATCACGGCCCGCAACCGCAACTGCATTTGGAAGGCGGACGTATCCGCCGACTGCACCTGGGCGCCGATCACCGCCATGCCCACAATCAAAAGCCCGGTGGCAATGACCGTCTCCAGGAGCACGTAACCATGTGCCTTCGTGCCTTCGTGCCTTCGTGCCTTCATTTTCTAATCTCAAACTCGCGCAGTTCCAGAACACGATCCTCCGTGATCGGCGTGGGATCGAGATAGTCCTGTCCCAACACTGCCGGCCAGCCATGCTCCTCGAATAGGTCTAACTCCTCCTCGTAGAGCGGCCTTTGAATCCATCCCAGACCCGTATAGCCGTCCAGGATCACCTCCACGCGCGGGTGGTCTTCCAATTCCTCGAGCTCGGCCTTCCGCGGCGCTTCCGTCAGAAGAAAAGTTGCCCAGTCGCAGCTTCCGTCCGGTTCAATGAACAGCGGCGGGCGCTGGGCGTTGAACTCAAAATCAGAACGGTCCCGCGCCTCGCTTAGCTTTTCGGCGATCGCACTGCGACGCTCCTGCAGCCGTTCCACCGTCGGTCGGCCCAGCCGCACCTCCGCGCACCACACATGGCCCAGCAGCGTGCTACCCACCGCCCACGGCGCGGTCACGACGTTGAAAACCGCCGGCTCGTCGATCGGATCGTCCTCGCGCTCGACGATCGGTTGACGATCGCCGCCCATGGAGTCGAGCTCGTCCTCTTCCGGGAAGCGCAGGCGATACCGCTTGCCGTCCAACGCGGCGTTCGCTCGGAGCAGGGTTAAGAACGATCGGAGCTGTTTTCCCGATCCGGGCAGCTCCTCTTGCCTGATCTGCCGCAGAAAACTCGGCACGGCGATCGTGGAAATGACGATCAGAATGCCAACAACGAGCACCACCTCAACGAGGGTAAACCCCGGACTGTGATTCGCTTGCGTACGTCGCATCGGCCATCGCCGCTCTCTATTGTCTCACGCCTGTAGGATGAGTAGGCGGGCACTGCCCGCCATCAGCGCTGATTCGGAAAGTGCCCTACTTCTCCGTCCAGTTCTTGATGTCGTCGCTGCCTTGTTTGCCCCCATCGTCCTCGCCATTGGGTCCGCGGCTCCAAAGGTCATATCCGTCCTCGTGGACATCGCCCGGATGCTTGTACTCAAATGGCTGGCCCCAGGCGTCCTTCAACTCCTCAAAGGCACCTTCTAGATAGGGCCCTTGGTACCTCTCATCCGTACCTCGGCCCTTCGCAGCGAAGAGGGCGGCCAAGCCGTCGTCGGTATCTGGATACTTTCCCAGATTATACTTGTATTGCTCCAGTCCCTTGGCAATCGGACCGTTTCGCCCCACGGCCGCCTCGGTCAGTTTGATCTTCGCCTCCTGCGCCTGAGTGAATAACCGGGGGATCGCAAACGCCGCCAGCAGCGCCAGGATTCCCGCCACCAACAGAACCTCGATCAGGGTAAAACCCGCTTGTACGTGTCGTGTCTTTCCTCGCATGACATTCTCCTCGATGTTTCGGCCCGGCGTCATCATCGCCGCCCGCTACACAGAACCTTGATCTCCCCGAAACTCGTTACCGCAAATTTCGCTTACGCCGTCTAACAAGCGCCCCTAACTTCGCACAGCTGATCCCATCGTCAGAATGGGAAGCAACAACGCCACCGCGATGCAAAACACCACCATGGCCATTACCACCAGCAGGATCGGTTCCAAGACCCGAACTCCAAGCTCGATCGAACGGGCTGTGCGGGCCTCGTTGGTATCCGCCACCTGCACCAGAACCGTCTCCAGATTATTGCTCTCCTCGGCCACGGCGATCATGTCCACAATCGCCGGCGGAAACAGGCCGCTATCCCCGAGCGGCTTCGAAAGGGCAGCCCCTTTCTTCACGCTGTCGCCCGCCTGCTCGATCACCCCGGCCAGAATTTCATTGCCCGCCGAGTCTTTCGAGATCTTCAAGGCCGAAAGAATCGGCACGCCGTTGTGCAACATCGTCCCCAGAATCCGGCAGAACCGGCAAAGGGCCACCATCGTGACGATCTTGCCCAGCACCGGGGCTTTCAACTTAAACTGCTCGTACGTTCGCCGGCCCGCCTGTGTACGGATCAAAACCGACACAGCCATGACCACCCCAGTGAGCGCCACCAAGAGCACTACATAATGATGCTGCAATAGATCACACACCCAGAACACTGCGACCGTCAGCGGGTTGAAGGTCTCCGGCCGCAAGTGCTGACGCAGCTTGGGAACCACCACCATCATCAGCAGCACCACGATGGCCGATCCCACGAAAACAAGGATCGACGGGTAAATCATCGCCCCGACGACTTTGTTGCGCAGCTCGTCCTGCTTCTCCGAGAAAACCGCTATGCGATGCAACACGTCTTCGAGGAAGCCGCCTTGCTCTCCGGCCTTCACCATGGAGGCATGAAGGGGCGAAAAGGCATACGGGTGCTTGGCCATCGCGTCTCCCAGCGACATTCCGCCCGACACGTCCTCGCGCAACTCCCTCACGACCTGGGCCAACGTCCCGGCGGACGTCTGCTTCGCAAGTACATCCAGCGACCGCAACATCGGAACGCCGGCCCGCAGCAGGTCCGCCAACTGACCATAAAGCGTCGCCAGATGACGAGTCTTCACCCGACGTCGCCGACCGAGAATCCGTTGCTCGACCCCCTCCGTGACCTTGATCGGGTACAGCGACTTCTCGTCGAGCATGCGCAGGGCGACCTGGTAGTTCTCAGCGGTCAAAACACCGCTGATCGGTCTACCCTCCCCGCCGACCGCTCTGTACGTAAAACTGGGCATTCCATCATCCAGCCGGCCGGTGTGGCCGTCGCTATACTATTTCCTTGTACACGCTACCCGGCCCTTCGATTGCGATAGCCGCAAACGCCAGCCCAGGTGCGGCGAAGTCGCTTTATCGGCCGCGGCTCATTCTTCGGACCATCAAGAGGCCCGCTTCGTGCCCTTGGGGAACCTCGAGTCCAAAACGGCCGCCAGTTTCTCCACGACTTCGCCGATCGTCAGGTCTGTTGTATCCACAACGACCGCCTGACCCGGGGCCAAAAGCGGGGCCCATTGCTTCGAATCGGCCTGATCGCGCGCCAAGAGGTTTTCCCTTACAGATGCGAGCGAAACGTCTTCGCCGTCAGCAAGCAGTTCGCGATGCCGCCTCTCGGCACGTTTATCAAGCCCAGCTTCAAGGACAAATTTAGCGTCAGCCTGCGGAAAGACTACGCTGCCCTGATCGCGGCCCTCGCTGACCAGCGACCCTAGACGGGAACCGATCCGGCGCTGCTGCTCGACCAGCACCGCTCGGACCTCCGGGTGCTTAGCCACATAGGAGGTAACGGCGCTGACCGCCATACTACGGACGGCCTCGCTGACATCATGACCATCGATTCGAACCCGTGTATGGGTCGGACCGCAATCCAGTTCGAGTTTGATCGACCGGGCGATGAACGCCAACCGAGATGCATCCGAGAAATCGTATTCGCGCTGCAATGCCGCCAGGGCAATGGCGCGATACATGGCGCCGGTGTCCAGATAGGCCACTTCCAGCCGCGCGGCCAGCTTGCGCGCCGCCGTCGATTTGCCGGAGCCTGCAGGACCATCGATCGTAACGATCATGGCGACGATGATACTCGCCGCCTGCTCGCCCCTCCAATCATCCGCCGCTCCTCAAAATGGCCGTCGCCGTACGGTCAGGAGCCCCCCTCTTGATCCTCGACCTCGTTCAGGTACTTCTGGAAGTCCGCCATCTTGTAGGAAATGAAACAAAACGCGTGGTGCAGGGCGAGATACTCAATATCCGTTCGATCGCCCTCCGCGTCATGTCGAAGTTCGTTCAATTTGGCAAGCAGCGGCTCAGCCTTCATGAATCGTTCCTTTCCAAGCGCCGACCGCCAGTGATGATAGCATGACGGTACTGCCGCGCCGAGGATCAACCCACCGGCTGTACGTGCGAGGAAACCATCGCACCCCCGCTGAGCTTCTCCTCGATCAGTTGCAACAGCGACCGCGTCTCAAACGGCTTGCTCAGGAAGAAGTCAAACCCGTCCTGCAGCAGCGCCTGCCCCTGCGCCTCGGTCATGCCGCGGGCTATGCCGATCAGGCAGGTCGCCTGCAGCGCCGCCGTCGATCGGACGAGCCGGCTGATCAGCTTGGGTGTCACGTCCGGCAGAGTCACATCGACCAAGAGAACATGAGGGGCCAATTCGTGCGCCGCGATCCCCGCCTCGAACGCCGATGTAGCCGTACTGATCTCATAACCCCGCTCCGCTCCCAGCGCCGCTTCAATGGCCGCGCCGAACGCCCGATCCCCGTCGAGCACAAGGATCCGAGTACTCCCCCCCTCCAGCCCGTTCAGCGGGATGCCGTGGGCCTTCATAAAGCGCACGAGTTGATCGAGAGGAATCCGACGATCCTTACTGCCGGGGATCCGATAACCTCGCAAATGCCCGGCGTCGAACCATTTGGATACCGTCCGAGGCGCCACGTTGCAGATCTTGGCAACCTCACCGGTCGTGAATACGTTTTTTCGCAGCGCCATAGCCCAAGAACTCCACGGGAAGCCGCCGGTGAACCGGGGGTTCGCAGAGACCACCTATTAGGCTGCTCAGATGCAATCCGCCCAGCGACGCTGTATCGGCAGCACGCCGGTGCGACCTGTGCTTGCGCGTTACCAACCCTGTAATCGCGCCAACCAGCCTACCCGGGCCATCGAGACTTCGTCGAAAGAGGCACAACCCCCGGAGGAATGACTGACCCGCGTAGTTCCGCGGGGCCTACCCCCAACGCCCGGGACGACTTCGGCCCAAGGCGCTTTTGAATTGTAGCGCCGTCCAAAGCGAGATTTCCACCGGCTTGTCGGCCATTCTCAATGGAATCAATACGCCGGCATGTTGACCAGGGACGCCGCACCGGCGAGCCGCAAAGCGACCCTGCCGCCGAGGAGGTGCTCAAGCGCCGGGCCGGAGCCTGTCTACCTTTGTGGCAAGACGAGGACCTGGCCTACCTGCAACTGGGTTGGATTGCTGCCAACCAGGTTCTTGTTGAGAGACACTAGCTCCCGCCAGCGGCCGGAGTTACCAAGTTGATCCCGCGCGATGGCATAAAACGTATCGCCGGCCTGAACGCGATAGGTTCGCGGCGAGCCTGGACTGGCAGCGGCGGTTTTGTCGTCAACTTTGGGCCGTTTGGGCGAGTCGCCCGTCGGCGCCGGCGGGATCTTCACGGACATGCCCGGACTGAGCCTGTTCGGATCGCGAATCTGCGAATTGTGATCGATCAAATGCTGCGTGTATTTCGTGTCGCCATAATAGGCCTGAGCAAGTGAGGTAAACGTCTCGCCAGGTTGAACGCGGTGCGTTTCGGCGGTCCTGGCATCGGAGGAAGTCAGCCCTGCGCCGGAACCCTTCGCCTCGGACGCAATGCCCGACTGCATGCCTGCCGGCCTGCCTGCAGTACCGACGGGCGCCGCCGCGCCGGTAGACGGCGGCGTCTCGATCAATGATCGATTGCGATCGACCGCCGCCCCAACGGGGGTCGTAACGATCGGACGAACGTCGGAACCCGGTACGGCGTTCGCCGCCGTCATTGGCTTGGGCGGCGCATTCGACTGGGCGTTTCCAATTGATGGTTGACCAACCGGACGACCGGGATCGGGTAGGGGAACACCGACAACGCCGGCTACACCGGAAACATTGGTAGGCTTCGGTTGCTGATTCGCAGCAACATCCATACCTGCGGGCTGAGGTCCAACCCTCGGGTCCGAACCGGTGGTAGGCGGTGCTCCCGGAACAACCCCTGGCGCCGCTGGCCGATCGGGGCTCCCCGCCGTCGTGCCCGCCGGCTGAGCGGCAACCTTGGCTGCGTCGGTGACGGTCGATCCCGCGACCCCAGCCGTTGCTGGTGGAGAGGCAGTTCCTGTACCCGACGCCTGCCTGATCTCCGCCCCGATCGCTCCGTCCGATTTGACCGGGACGGGCGCCGCCGACTGGGTCAGAGCGCGTTCTGCGGTCGCATTCTTGTTGGGAGTTCCATTCTTCTGCCCTGGGTCACCGGTCGCGGCGTCTCTCTGCCGGGCAGCATTTCGGTTGGCTGCGGCTGTCTTCGCCGTTTGATTGGGCGAGGCGACCTTCTCGGCGTCGCCGCCGTCCGGCGATGAGGCCGGCTTTCCCACGGCGTCCGGAACAGTCGCCACACCCGACATCGGCACCGGCGAGTTCTTGTCTCCCCGAAAGAAGAAGTAACCGCCTGTAATCGATACGATCACCGCCGACACCACCACTCCGAGCTTTACATCCGTGCGCATGGAACTATCCCCTTAACTTGACTGGGTGACCAAGAAGCCGAAAAGTGACGTGCGAAGCATCCCTGCCTGCAAAACACAATCCATTTCAGCGAACACGCCCGTCCGGCGACAACCGAAGGCGGGCACACTGACTCAAACTGTACGACACGCCGGTCAAACAGTCAATAGCCGATGGGCGGAAGTCGGAGGTCCAATCCGAACCGCGCCCGCAAGGAAGCGGCGGGCGCGGTTCGGAAGCGTTACGCCGCCGCCGGATGCCCCGCTACCGGGTACGCGACCCCGCGAGTCGTCCGAGCGAACGCCGCCGCGCACGCCGCCGCCGTCACTCCGCTCAGCACCAGCCTGATCCACATTTGGTCCACCGTGGCGAAGATCACTCCGATCATCCCCAGTCCGATGATCGCCCAGACCACAATGCGCAAAACCCTCGGCCGGTAAACAAGCGGCACCGCCACCGCCACCGTGCTGTAGGTACCGCTGATGATGCCCACCAGCAACGCGAAGCTGAAGACATGGATGCCCGCGCCGCCCATCACGTAGAGCAAGAACACCACCAGGAACACCGTGAACGACGTGAGGATCGTTCGTGACAACGTCTGATTGATGCTGCCGTTGATCATCGTGGCCGACAATGTCCCCGACCGGCCGCGGTTCTCGCGGATGCGGTCAAACACGACGATCGTGTCGTTCAAACTGTATCCGATGATCGTCAGGATGGCCGCGACTAGCGGCAGGTCCATCTTGAAATCTTCGATCAGAAGCGCTCGGGACAACGGGTTGTCAAAAACAAAGTTGCTTATCGTCACCGCCCCCAAGGTGATGGCCACGTCATGCATCAGGGCAACCAGCACTGCCAGGCCGTAATCCTTGGTCCCGAACCGCAGCCAGACATAAACCGCAATGGCCGCAAAGGCCAGGACCATACCAAAAATCGCCCGGTTCTGCGTCTGCCCGGCGATCTGCGGGGCGAACTGAACCACCTTGGATAACGACCGCTCGCTTCGCAGGGCGGCGGTGACCTGGGCCAACTGCGGCCGGGCCAGCATCTCCTCCCACTGGCCTCGGTTCTCCTCATAGGAAACGGTCTCATCCACGCCGAGCACGCCGAAACGGCGATACCGCGCCTTCCCATCGTCGCCGGCGGTACCGGCCCCGAGTGGAAACACCACCGTCTCATGGGTCTGAAACTGCTCAAACTCCGGCTGAAGGGATACCTCCCGCAGCCGGCGTTCGAACTCCTCCTTGGCCATCGGTTGTTCACCCTCCGAAAGCGACACCTCGACCACCGCGCCGCCCCGATAGGACTGGATGTAATAGTTGGCGTCGCCGCCGATCACGTCCGAAAGATATTCATCGCTCGCTTCGACGACGAAGAACGGCTCCTTGGTCAACTCCTCGTCGCGTATCGCCGTGAACTCAATCGATCGCTGGATCGCAAGTCGATCGCCCATTGCAGCAAGAATCGCCGCCTGCACCACGTCCCGATCCGTCTCCGTAGTGACAACCTCGTAGGACGGCCCCTTCTCGGTGCTGGCTCCGATGTCCTCGACGGTTTGGACCCGGGCCCGCCGAAGCCGCGAGGCCGCCTCTTTTGTTTCTTCCACGGCCGCCGTCACCGCCTGCTGGAATGTCACCAGAGTGAGTTTGCCCGGCTGGGAATCAAAGACCACGCTGCGTCCGGCGGGATGGATGCCCCCTCGCTCCAGATTGGGTTCGAGCGTTGACCGCATGAGGATCCCAAGCTGCTCACCGGTAAGATCAGTCGCCGTCAGGCTGAACTGCCCGACAACTTCTCCGGCGGCGGCCTCCGCCCGGGACAGCCGCTCCGCCGCCTGGCTGAGCCATTCCGCCGCGGAAACGCCCGACCCGCCATCCGCGCCCGTGACAATCTCGGTCACTTCCTCATCCGTCAGGCGATGTTCCGGCTTCAGATCGACTTGCACGCTCGTGCCGCCAAGAAACTCGATGTCGTACAGTGCTTCCTTGTTCGTAGCGCTGACGGTCACAAACAGCGCCATGCTCGCCACGACCAGACCCGTGGAAAGCGGCCAGAACACCCGCCGCCAACCAATCCAGTCTAAGGCCGGAACGCCGATGACGCGGCGCATCGAAAGGTCCGTCAGCCACCCTGCCGCGATCAGAGTGTTGAAGACCAGCCGGGTTACTGTCAAAGCCGCGAACATGCTCGTGGCCAGGCCCAGGCCGAGCGTGATCGCAAAACCCTTGACCTCCTCGCTGCCCACGAAGCCCAAAATGATGCACGTAATCAACGTCGTCAGGTTGCCGTCCAGAATCGCCGAGAACGCCTTCTCATATCCGGCATTGAGCGCCTTCTTGAAAATCACGCCCCGCGCCCGCTCTTCACGAATGCGTTCGAAGATCAGTACGTTGGCGTCGACCGCCATACCGACCGTCAGAATCAGACCGGCGATGCCCGGAAGCGTGAACGTCGCCTGCATCAGGGCCATGATCGCCAACGTGAAAAGCAAGTTAAGCGCCAGGGCGATGTTCGCCACGCCCCCGCCCGCGATTCCGTAGTAGATCAACATGAAGACCACCACCGAAAGGCCGCCCCATACCGCCGCCCGGGTCCCCATCTCCCGGTTTGTCCGGCCCAGACTGGGGCCGATCGTCTTCTCCGCCAACGGGGTCTCCTTCACCCGCGCGGGCAGCGAGCCGGCGTTTAGCGTGCGCACGAGATCCGAGATCCGCTCCGGGGTAAACCGCCGGCTCTTGATCTGGCACCGTTCGCCGATGGCCTCCTGGATGTTGGCCGCCGACATAACCGAGTCGTCGAGCATGATGCAAAGCTGCCGGTTGACGTTATTGCCCGTCAACTGCCGAAACAACTGGCCGCCGCGCGTGTCGAGCACGAATGAGACGACGTTCTCGCCGCTCTGGTAGTCACGATCAGAAAAAGCGCGCTCCAGTTTCCATTTGTTCTTGCCCGAACTGCGAAGAAGACCGTACTCCGGATCGTTGTGGACCAGAACGAAGTGGCGCCCGGCGTACTCCTCGACGATCGGCTCACCAGGAAGATTCTTTCGCGACTCGAATTCCTTGATATCCTTGAGACCCAGCAAATCGACCACGTCCGCGACCGGAAACCACCGATACCGGTCGCCGGCCTTAGGGCGAACGCCCTGCTTGGCGAGTTGATCCGTGTATTTGCTGATCGGCTGTTTGAGCTGTGGATTGTTCGGATCGACCGTATTTCCCGGCGAGCTTGGATCGTGGTCGGCCAGAATTCGAAACTCCAGCACACCCGCCCCGCGCAGGCGGCGCTTCAAATCGGATGGATCTTCCAGGTCGCCTTTGTCCTCCGCCCAGATGTCGTACGCCTCAACCGCCTTGGTCAACAGCTTGCCGCCGTCCGACGCCGGATCACCTGCATCATAGGCGGGGTACTCCGCCCGGATTTTGTCCAACTCCGCCTTGCGCTTGGTCCCTTCCTCCAGCGCCAGAACATCCTTGAGTCGCGGCACCGAGAGGCTGGTGGCGAGAAGATCGCCCATCGTCTTTTCATATGCGACGGAAAAGACCTCGATCGCCTGCGAATCCTTACCCTCCTTCTTGGCCTCGTCTCGCGCCCGGGACGCGGCGGCCAACGCGTCGATGAGCTCCTTGCGCTGCGATACATCGCGCTCCAACTCCCGCAAAGCCGTCTCCCGCTCTCCTACGTCGGCGGCCAACGCGCGCTCCACGTCGTACCGCTTCAGGCTCAATTCCTCGATCTTCGCTAGCGCCTTGTCTTTCGCGAAGCGCCGCACGATGGCCACGGCGGGTGGCCTGGGCATTCGAATCTCCAAGCGCGTAGCGCCGACGGGCCGCCATTCCAGATTGAGCTGCGACTTGGGGTCCACGCGGTCCTTAAGAATGTTCATCACATTCGTCGAAAGGTCGCGCTGTTCCGCCGCCGCCAGGCCTGTTGTATCGATCTCAAACAGAAGACTTGTACCGCCCACCAAGTCGATGCCGCCCTTAAGCTTCCGACTGGGCGGATTCAAAACCGCTAAAGACAACCCCACCAAAACAGTGACCAATACCCATTTCAGGACCCGATTCGGATCGTGCATGACTCATTCCTTTCAGAGACAGCGGATCGTGCCGTCGATGCTTTGTAGAATAATCCTCAGACCGGATCACCCGGGAGGAGTGAATTCGCGATCTCGGTATTGTCGCCCGCGCAAGCTAGGACGCAATGCTTGGAGGGGCGTGCAAGCGAAAAGTCATCGCGAGGACGCGGCCGACGAGAATGGTGCAAGGGACATCCGCCATGAGTCGATCAAGACGTGGACGCGCCGCGCCGCCCGCCTCAGCTAAACGCCTCGGCCTGCCGAAGCCCGGCATCGAAACGTGGGATCGATTCTGCAGCCGCGAGCAACGCTGCGTCGGCTCCAATGAATCGACGCGGGTGAGCACGAGCAACTCAGGTTTCGAGTCTCCGCCGGGTTGCTCGTCGCACGGGGTCTGACTCGGTTCATCGGACCCAAGCCCACCAGTCTTCGTCGTCGGCGACTCGGGCGCGACCGATCGATAACCAAGTGACAAAGGCGTACCCACGACTATCGCAGCCGGGATTAGGAGGAAGAGGATTCGCGAAATAATTCTCATGGCCTCGCCATCATAAGGCCAGGATAGTGGGCTGCAAAACCGGCTTCTTGGCCAGTTATTAAATTCTAGGCTATATTTTTATAATCGGCACTAGAACTAATGGTCGCCACCTGCCTGGCTTAACAAAGACCATCCCTCCTAGTTGGCACGATCGGCATTTTTGGCCGTAATGTCCGAGGAAAGCGAACGTTATGGCTGTGGCCTCCGTAGAGGAATTGCGCGAAACTCGAGATAAATTCATGGATTTGATGTCCTCGGCCCCTATAATGACAGGAGCGGCTACCTAAAGTGGCGTTGCCGCGTCCGAAAAGAGAGACTACGTGGAACGAGGACAGACGAAACAGCGCGTTGAGGATCTCCAGCTTTGCCTGTACCAGCGGGCCATTCATCCCGAGCTGTTCCACATTCATCGAGTGAAGCGCGTCGTTCAGAGCCGCTACAAAGCGGAAATCTGGGTCATCGGCCTGGGTCATGTGGTTACTGTTCAATTCGGCGACAGCATTCTAACCGAGCTTATTGCTGAGGATGTCGACGTTCTTCCGAAGTCCGGGCTTGCAACCTCCTTCCGCTTTCGCGGTGAACGCGATCACGCTCAATCCTTCGACGACGGTACGAAATACATCCTTTCCACACAAGTCGAACGGCTGACACCCCAGCTTTTTCCGGCGACCCATCGTGACTACGTTCACTACGCGCAAAACCGCGGCATGTTTGTTCCTTTCAAAGATTGGACCCATGAAGGGCTCGTCCCCTTCACATTTGTCGATTTTGACGCCCGAGATCACGAATTCCACATCCATGCCTTTCACGCTTTTCCAGAGGAGCTCACTCTTCTGAAGACTCAGTCTATTTTTGAGGCCGGCCGGTCAGGTACTATCTCCCGGTGGTAAATCCCTGTCTGTGGATTTCCGGACGCTCGAAGATAAGATTTTTTTCCGAAATCTAATTGACAACGACCGTTAGTCCGAGTATACTACTAGCCGGTGAAGTGGACGAGGGCGTTTCGGCCGCGTGTTTGCGGCGTCTATTGCGTATTTTCGAGAACGATACCCGATATCCTTAAGAACGCGTAATTGCCATCTTTTTCCTTACTTTCCGCTCCTTCTTCCACCACACCGCAAAGAGTCGTCGAAACCGCCTGAGTTCAGGCAGCGAGAGGCAGTGGTTTCGACGATGCGGGATTTGCTGAACATCGCTGTTCCTGCGTAGTGCACGCGCGTGCCGGCGAGGCCTAGTTCAGTAAATCGTCGCTAGGTTGGTTTTTTTGTTTGCGGTAGTTGTCGCGGCGGAAATGGGGCGCTTTCTCCCATCAGCCGACGCGACACTGGTGACGTTTGGTTTTCCAGACGTGTGTGGAATGTTTGCCCGGAAAGCGCTTTCTGCGTTTTGGCAAGACCCGCTGGGTCAGCAACCGTCTCCGGCTGACGCGGCGCCGCGGCAACAAGAACGTGGTTGGAGCAAAGGAGTATCGCTGTGAAGCGACCAATTAGAGGGTTTACACTCATTGAGTTGTTGGTGGTTATCGCCATCATCGCTCTGCTCATTTCAATCTTGCTTCCGAGCCTGTCCCGGGCGCGGGAGCTCAGCAAACGCTTGGTGTGCGCTGCAAACGTCAAGGGTATCGGTACGTCGGCGAAGATTTACGCCAACGACAATGCCGAGAAGTTCATGGTCCCCGCCTTCAAACGAGGGGCCATTGATAACACAGGGATTGAGTACACGGCCCGGGACAACGGCAGCGGAATTTCCAATTCCGGGCAGACCGGGTTGGACCGAGAAGAGGAATCCATTTCGCATCCTTCAAACTCCGGCGTCGGCAGCACCCAAGTCGCAGTGACGCGGGCGTACTGGATGCTCGTTCGCTCCGGTGATATTACGTTTAAGCAGTTCATCTGCCCCAGCAACACAGGTGATGAGGACGACTCGACGGAGAACATTGAGTTTTACTACGATTTCACACGGATCGAGAACATCAGCTACGGGTACCAAGTTCCGTTCGGTCCACGTGACACACAGCCGCGGGAGGGCATGGACAACCGCCAGCCCGTCGCGGCCGACAAGGGTCCTTTTTACCTGGACACCGGCTCCCCGACCTGGCAGGGTCCCGACGGCGCGCTGCTTAACCTGGAACACTCGCCCAAGTTGTGGCGCAAGTACAACTCCCGAAATCACGGCGGACAGGATAACGGTGAAGGACAGAACGTCTTGTTCGCCGACGGTCACGCATCGTTTGAACGGCTTCCGGCGGTGGGTATTGACAGCGACAATATCTACACGCTGATGGCTCCGAACTTCAATATCCAAGGGCACAACCGGATTCACGGCGAGACACCGCATGAGGCGACGCCTCCGCCGTACCCCGGCCAGAATACGCTGGGGCAGGGCGCCGGTAAGCATTCGTCAACGGATTCACTGATTTACCCGTAAGGGCGGGTTCGCTAGTTTATCGAATGGTTCCGGAGCGGCGGGTCAATTCACCCGCCGCTCTTTTTTGCGCGCTTGTTGGACTTGCCTCGATCGTGGGGACAGGGGCCGGGACGCGCTTGGGAACCACGGCCTCCCGCGCGCCGGTAAGACGGAGCCGCACGTAGCGACTTGTTTACCTTAGAACGGTCACCGACTCGACTTGGTTCATTCCGGCGGCAACAATGGCGGGCGTGACGGCTGACGCCACATCGCAGAGGCTACGGGTGCGACGCGGGGTGATCGGCATTATCGAGCGGCCGCCGCGCGAGTTTCTCGTGATTCGCCGGGCCGATGGCGTCGCGAAACCCGGATATTGGTGCTTTCCCGGCGGGCACCTGGAGCCGGGCGAAAACGGGCGTCGTGCCGTGCAACGGGAGCTGGCCGAGGAGCTTGGGATCGAAGTAGCGCCCCTGTCCCGGCTCGGTTCCGTCCGCGTGAAGGATTCGAACCACATTCTGGCCGTGTGGCGCGTTCGGCATGTGCACGGCGTGCTTCGACCCGCGCCGGCGGAGATCGCCGAAATCCGATGGTTGTCGGCGGCCGGGATACGGATGGTTTCTCCGGCCTTGGCGTCGAATCATCGAGTGCTGGAGATGCTGGGCGTATAGCGCAGGGACGATGATTGGAGCAGGAAGTAATGACACGCCTACGGGTAACATCATGGCGAGTGGTAAATTCGCCCCGTTAGCCTGGTTGGTAAGACCGGGTTCACCGGGTGATGCGTCCTGTCTGAATGACGCCACATCGTTCTTGACGAATTTCCTACCACATGAGCCTATTCTGGAACCGACACTTACAATGGCATCGTTCGAGTGCCTCAGGAAGGAGGCAGTGAGTCGGCGCGGCCGTGTTCGGCGGTGATCACGCTATGGATGCCGCCGCGGCGGCTCCAGCGGCTGCGAACGACCATCCATTTCGGCCGGCAGCAGGCGACCAGATCGTTCAAAACCACGTTGGTCACGTCTTCGTAGTAGATGCCCGCGGCGCGGAACGAGTGGAGGTAGCGCTTCAGGCTACGCAGCTCGATGCAGACGGGGCCGGCGACGTAGCGGATCCGTATACGACCGAAATCCGGCTGGCCGGTCTTGGGGCACATGCTGGTAAACTCATGGGCGACGTGCTCAATGACATAGTCGCGGCCGGGATGCGGATTAGCGAAAGTTTCGAGTACATCGCGATCGGACACGGCGTAACCCACACGGTTGAATGCGGCGGCGAACCAACGGCCGCTCTTCCTTATTCGCGGCCGGTGTACGTGTCAAGCAGAATGGTCACGGGCAACCATCGAAACATGCGGGGTCTCCGCGAATTCAAAACCCCCGGCGCTCCTGCCGTCGGTATTCCTGATCGTGCCGCCGGCGGTGATTGGGGCAGACCGATCGCCGTCGAGATGCGTGATGGCGATTGCCGGAGACAAGAGCGCTATTGTGATAAAGTCTAACCGCGAACTCCGGCTTTGTCAATGCGGCCGACGGTCGCGCAGCGGTTTGAAGGGTGATGACGGCCACGTGGCTTCGCTATCGGCAGCCAGGCCCATCCAATCGACCACTCTGCCAGTTTCGTGTCGAGGGCGCGTACCGGCTCACACAACCCCCGTGCGCAGGAGGGCGAGCAGTTCCGTGTAGTTGGCGACCTGCAAGGTCTTGCGACGGACGTCTGCCGCCCGGAAGGTTCGGGCCACATCCGCTAGGATTTCGACCTGGGCGCCGTCATCATCGGTGGGCGTGAGAATCAAAAAAACAATCTGGGCGGGCTTTCCATCGGGCGCATCGAAATCGACGCCGCCCTTGGCCAATCCGATTGCAATTAGGGGCGCGGGCAGGCCGGTAAGCCGGGCATGGGGAACGGCCATACCGTCGCCGAGACCGGTGGAACCAACTTCCTCCCGTGCGGTCACCGCCGCTTCCACGGCGGCGCTGTCCAGACCGGCAGCCGCGCTTAGGGCCGCGGACAATTCACGAATGACTGAGAACCGATCTCGCGATTGTAGCGACTTGAC
>Ga0187892_10003594_pt1 | contig 27993 bp, 28 predicted proteins | sample MA1701073metaG_FD_139345 | JGI IMG/M metagenome (GOLD analysis project Ga0187892, IMG submission 139345) | Bio-ooze microbial communities from a basaltic lava cave in the Kipuka Kanohina Cave System on the Island of Hawaii, USA - MA170107-3 metaG ... | reverse complement strand
GTCCCCTGCCCGCTCGCGTTTCCGACGGGCTTCACGTCGATGTCGCTCGGCGCGGGCGCGGCAGGGATGCTGTGCCTCAACGGGCGCCCGGGGTTCCAGAGAGCCCCGGCGTGTTTTCAGGCCGCGTTCCCGCGGGGGAACTTCATCGTGGGGGGGCTCGTGACCGACCGGAACTCGATCAACTCCCCCGCGCTCGACGTCTCGATCGCGAATTGGATCTTCGTCCGGTCGAGGTGAACCGGATCGGCCGCGCGGCGGAACTCGACCGGGCGCCGCTCCGAGCGGCGGATGCGGCGCCTGGTACCATTGCGTCGTGGCTTCTTCCGTTCGGACGCCGTCCGGGCGCGCCCGGATCGCCCTCGCGGTGGCGGTGTTCGTCACCGTCTTCGCGATTCTCTTCGCGATCCACCGCGCGCAATCCCGCGCCGAGCCGGACCCGATCGACGTCGGTCGGATCGGCGAGGTGATCTCGGTCCTTCGCGAGCGCTACGTCCGGCCGGTCGACGAGGAGGCGCTCGTCCGCAGCGCCCTCGAGGGGATGCTCTCGTCGCTCGATCCCTACTGCGAGTTCTTCGACGCGGAAGAGCGCCAGTCGTTCACGGAAGACACCGTCGGCGAGTACTCCGGGATCGGCGTCATCATGCGGATCGAAGACGGGGCGCTGGTCGTCGACACCGTCGTGCCGGGAGGCCCCGCCGAGGCGGCGGGCGTCGTCGAGGGCGAGAGGCTCGTCGCCGTGGACGGCGAGCGGCTGCCCGAGCGGGTCTCGAGCCTCCGCCTCGTCGAGCGGCGCGTGAAGGGCCCGTCGGGCACCGAAGTGAGGCTCCTGCTCGACGGAGTCGCGGGCCCGCGCGACGTGTCGATCGTCCGGCGCGAGATCAAGAAGCCGAGCGTCCCGGCGGCGGCGATCGTCGACCGGGAGGCGGGAATCGGCTACGTCCGCATCCGCGCGTTCCAGGAGAACACGCCGCGCGACTTCGACGACGCGGTGAGCGACCTTCTCGCGGACGGGCTCCGCGCGCTCGTCCTCGACCTCAGGTTCAATCCGGGCGGCGTTCTTTCCTCGGCCGTCGAGATCGCCGATCGCTTCCTCGGCGCGGGCCTCGACATCGTGTCCACGCGCGGGCGCACGAGCGAGAGCAACCAGCCGTTCGTCGCGCGCGGAGGGAACGACCTGCCCGCGGACGTGCCCGTCGCCGTGCTCGTGAACGGCGAGAGCGCGAGCGCCGCCGAGGTCGTCGCCGGCGCGCTCAAGGATCACCGGCGAGCGATCCTCGTCGGCACGAAGACGTTCGGCAAGGGGCTCGTCCAGAGCGTCGAGACGCTCTCGGACCGCCAGTCGCTCCTCAAGTTCACGTCCGCGCGGTACTACACGCCCTCGGGACGCTGCATCGACCGGCGGCTCGACGGCGAGAGCGGGGTCGAGGACCACGGCGGCATCGTCCCCGACTTCGTGGTCCGTCTCCCGGCGAGGAGCTGGAACGAGTTCCGGAGGGCGTTCGCGGCCGAGGTGGCGCGGAGCGCCGACTCGGCCGAGATCCGCGCCGCCGCCGCGAGGAGCCTCCTCGGCGAGAGGAACGACACGCAGCTAAAGGCGGCGCTCGATCTCCTGCGCGGGCGGGACGTCGTGCAGGTCTTCCGCAGGAGGCCGCCCGCCGGGGCGGAGGGGGCCGCCGGCCGCGACGGCGAGCCGGACACGGCCGAGGTCGATCCCGGCGACGAGGAAGGCCGAGAGGGCGGCGAGCCTCCCGCGGCCCGCGAGCGATGATCGTCCTCGGAATCGAGACGACCTGCGACGAGACCGCGGCCGCCGTCGTGAGGGACGGCCGCGAGATCCTCTCGAGCCACGTCGCGTCCCAGGCGAAGCTCCACGCGCCGTTCGGCGGCGTCGTGCCGGAGATCGCCTGCCGCGCGCACGTCGAGACGCTCCTCCCGCTCGTCGAGCGGGCGCTCGAGGACGCCGGCACGGAGCTCGGCCGCCTCGACGGCATCGCGGTCGCCCACACGCCCGGCCTCGTCGGCGCGCTCCTCGTGGGGCTCTCCGCCGCGAAGGCGCTCGCGTGGGCGGCCGGCCGCCCGCTCGTCGGAGTCGACCACATCGAGGCGCACGTGCACGCCGTGCGGATGGCGCACGCGGACCTCGCGCCGCCGTTCGTCGCGCTCGTGGCGTCGGGCGGGCACACCTCGCTCTACGACGTGCGCGGCGACACGTCGCTCGCGAAGATCGGCTCGACCGTCGACGACGCCGCGGGGGAAGCGTTCGACAAGGTGAGCGCCCTCCTCGGCCTCGGCTATCCGGGCGGGCCCGCGATCGAGAAGGCGGCGAAGTGCGGCGACGCGTCGGCGGTCGCGTTCCCGAGGAGCTATCCCGGCGAGAAGGGCGGCGCCGGCGGCTCGCTCGACTTCTCGTTCAGCGGGCTCAAGACGGCCGTCCTCTACCACCTCCGCGGCCAGCACGGGAAGATCGGGGCGCGGCCCGCGCCGCGTCCGGCCGCCGACGTCGCGGCTTCGTTCCAGGAGGCGGTGGTCGACGTCCTCGTCGCGCGGACGATTCTCGCCGCGGAGAGGACGGGCGCGCGCGCAATCGCGGTCGGCGGCGGAGTCGCCTGCAACGGGCGGCTCCGCGAGCGGCTCGCCGCCGAGGGCGCGGCCCGAAAAAAGCGCGTCTTCTTCCCGCCGCCGCATCTCTGCACGGACAACGCCGCGATGATCGCCGGGCTCGGTCACGAGCTTCTCCGCGCCGGGCGCGTCTCGGATCTCGAGCTCGAGGCGGTCCCGACGTGAGACGCGACGACCTGAAGCGCCTTCTCGCGAACGTCCGCGCGGGCCGGACGTCGGTGAAGGACGCCCTCGCGCGGCTCGACGGCCCGCCCTTCGAGGACATCGGCTTCGCAAAGGTCGACGCCCACCGCGAGCTCAGGTGCGGGTTTCCCGAGGTCGTCTATTGCGCCGGGAAGACGCCGGCCGAGGTCCAGTCGATCGCGGAGCGGCTCCTTGCGCGCTCCGAGCGGCTCCTCGCGACGAGAGCCGGGCCGGAGCACGCCGAGGCTCTCGCGCGGAGGTTCAAGGAGGCGCTCTTCCACCCGCGGGCCGGCATCGTTACCATCCGTCGCGGCCGGGCGCCGAGGCCGAGAGGCTTTGTCCTCGTGCTGTCGGCGGGGACGGCCGACATCCCCGTCGCCGAGGAGGCGCTCCTCACGGCCGCCATGATGGATGCGCGCGTCGAGCCGATCTACGACGTCGGCGTCGCGGGCGTCCACCGGCTGCTGCACCACGGAAAAAAGCTCCGGAGCGCGCGCGTCCTCGTCGTCGCGGCGGGCATGGACGGGGCGCTGCCGAGCGTCGTCGGAGGGCTCGTCGGCCGGCCGGTGATCGCCGTGCCGACGAGCGTCGGCTACGGGGCGTCGTTCGGCGGCGTCGCGGCGCTCCTCACGATGCTGAATTCGTGCGCGGCGGGGGTCGCCGTCGTGAACATCGACAACGGATTCGGGGCCGGCTATCTCGCGGCCCTCATCAACGACGCGGGCTGACGGGCGGACGGCGCCCCGGCCCGGCGAAAGGAGCGGGCGGCGATGGCGGACGCGACGAAGGACGAGGCCCTCCTCGTGCTCGAGGACGGGAGCGTCCATCGCGGGACGGCGTTCGGGTTCCGCGGCGAGGCGGGCGGCGAGGTCGTCTTCAACACGTCGATGTACGGGTACCAGGAGGTCCTCACCGATCCGTCCTACCGGGGCCAGCTCGTCGCGATGACCTATCCGCACATCGGGAACTACGGCATCAACCCCGAGGACGCCGAGTCGGAGCGGCCGCAGGTTCAGGGGTTCATCGTCCGCGAGCTCTCCCGCCGCGTGTCGAACTTCCGCTCGGCGGAGGATCTCGACTCGTACCTCCGGCGGCACGCAGTCGTGGGCATCACCGGAGTCGACACGCGAGCGATCACGCGACGGCTCCGGTCGGTCGGCGCCCTGAACGGCGTCCTCTCCTCGGTCGACCTCGACGCGAAGAGCCTCCTCGAGAAGGCGAAAAAGGTCCCCGGGCTCGAAGGGCGCGATCTCGTGAAAGAGGTGTCGTGCCGGGAGGCGTCGCGCTTCCTCCCGGCGTACGAGTCGGACTTCGCCGCGGACTTCCGGTGCGACCTCGGGCGCGGAAAGCGCGTCGCGGCCCTCGACTACGGCGCGAAGACGAACATCCTGCGGTCGCTCCGCCAGTCCGGTTTCGAGGTGATCCGGATGCCCGCGACGTCGACGGCGCGGGAGATTCTCGCGCACGAGCCCGACGGCGTCTTCCTCTCGAACGGACCGGGCGACCCCGCCGCGGTCACCTACGCCATCGACGCGGTGAAGGGGCTTCTCGAGACCGACGTCCCGATCTTCGGGATCTGCCTCGGGCACCAGCTCCTCGGGCACGCCTTCGGCGGCAAGACTTTCAAGCTCAAGTTCGGCCATCACGGCGGCAACCAGCCGGTCATGGATCTCACGACCGGAAAGGTCGAGATCACCGCGCAGAACCACGGGTTCGCCGTCGACGAGGCGTCGCTCGATCCGGCGGAGGTGGAGGTGACGCACGTGAACCTGAACGACCGCACGGTCGAGGGGATGCGCCACCGGAAGAAGCGGGTCTTCTCCGTGCAGTATCACCCCGAGGCCTCGCCCGGGCCGCACGACTCGCTCTACCTCTTCCGGCGGTTCGCGGAGATGGTCGCCGGGACGGCGGACGCGGCGGCGCCGCGCTGACCTCTCAGTACTCCGGCTCGCTCGAGGGCTTCTTCGGCTCCCCAGGGTCGGCCGGCGCGCTCGTCTTCTTCTTCTTCTTCGCCGTCTCGAGCGCCTCGAGCACGCGCTTCTTCACGACGTCGACGTCGCCGCCCACCTCGGCGAACGCGAGCTTTCCGTCGGATCCCACGACCGCGTTGAACGGGAGCGCCGCGACCCCGAACGCCTCGGCGAGCGCGAAGGACTCGTCGACCAGTACTGGGTAGGTGAGCCCGTGCTCCCGGGCGAAGGCCGCCGCGTTCGACGGCGAATCGAGCGCGACGCCGATGACCTGGACGCCGTCCTTCGCGTGGGCCTTCCATATGTTCTTCTCGAGGAGAGGAGCCTCCTCTCCGCAGGGCCCTCACCCCTTCGAAAAGAACGAGAGGACGACGGTCTTGTCCTTCATGAGGGGAAGGAGGCGCACCGCCTTCCCGTCGAGGCCGTTGAGCGAAGAATCCTTCACGGCGTCGCCGACGGCGTAGGGCTTCTTCTTCGCGGGAGCGTCCGGGCCCTTTTCGTCCTGCTGGGCGAGCACCGCGAGCGAGGAGAGCGCCGCGAGGAGAGCGAGAGCGGGCAGGGCGCGTCGGGCGGCGAGCGTCATGTCGAGGTCCTCCTGAAGACGGCGAGAAAGAGTATACGCGGGCCTCAGCGCGGCGTCCGGACGGGGCGCGTGCGCGCGGCGGACGGCCGCTTCTCCGCCGCTTGACTTGCCTCTGGCCCCCTCTTAGTCTCTCGCCCTTGCTCACGGGCTGTGGCACGTCCCGCCCCCGCCGCGGTCGTATCGGCAAGTCACTCATTCGCAGCGCTTTCCGAGGGGGGTGTCGCGCCTCGGGCGGTCGGGACGCGGCGGCCTGGATCGGCGAAAGGGAATCGCACCTCAAGCCATGCCCGTCACGTGCGTCATCGGCGCCCAGTGGGGTGACGAGGGAAAAGGGAAGATCATCGATCTCCTCTCCCGCGAGGCCGACGTCGTCGTTCGATTCCAGGGCGGCGGGAACGCCGGCCACACGGTGCGCGTCGGCTCCGAGGAGTTCGTGCTCCACCTCGTGCCGTCCGGCATCCTCCACCCGGGCTGCGTAAACGTCATCGGGAACGGCGTGGTCGTCGATCCGGCCGTGCTCGTCGCGGAGATCGAGGGCCTCAGGAAGCGCTCCGTCCGCGTGGGCGAGAACCTCAAGCTCTCCGATCGAGCGCACGTCACGTTTCCGTACCACGTCCGCCTCGACCAGCTCTCGGAGCGGGCGCGCGGCGGCGCGAAGATCGGCACGACGGGGCGAGGGATCGGCCCGACCTACGCGGACAAGGCGCTCCGCACCGGCATCCGCGTCGGCGACCTCTACCACGGCGACTCCTTCGCGTCGCGGCTCCGGGCGAACGTCGCCGAAAAGAACGTCCTCATCACTCATCTGGGCGGCGAGCCGCTCGAACCCGAGGCGATCCTTCGCGACACCGGCGGCCACGCCGAGCGGCTGAAGCCATACGTGACCGACACCGTGCGATACCTCGACGAGGCCATCCGCGCCGGAAAACGGATCCTGCTCGAGGGAGCCCAGGGCTCCCTCCTCGACATCGACTTCGGCACGTACCCCTTCGTCACGTCGTCGAACAGCAACGCGTGCGGCGTCGCCTCCGGGAGCGGCGTCGCGTTCCGGCGGATCGACGAATTGATCGGCGTCGTGAAGGCCTACTCGACGCGCGTCGGCTCGGGACCGCTCCCGACGGAGGAGACGGGGGCGATCGGCGATCGCATCCGCGAGAAGGGCCGCGAGTACGGCGCCACGACCGGGCGGCCGCGCCGCTGCGGCTGGTTCGACGCGGTCGCGGTCCGCCACTCGATCTCGGTCGGGGGGATGACGACCCTCGCGATCACGCTCCTCGACGTGCTCTCGGGCTTCGACGAGATCCAGGTGTGCGTCGCCTACGAGATCGACGGCGAGAGCACGACCTGGCTTCCGACCTCCGTCCCCCTCCTCGAGCGGTGCCGGCCGGTCTACCGCACGCTCCGCGGCTGGCACGAGAACCTCCGCGGCATCAAGCGCTTCGAGGACCTGCCGGCGAGCGCGGCCGCCTACGTCCTCCTTCTCGAGGAACTTCTCGAGACCCCGATCCGTATCGTTTCCGTGGGTCCCGAGCGGGACGAAGTGATCATCCGATCCCGAAAGTGATGAAGAACGAGAACGGGCGGCGCCGCCGGTCACCGCTCGGGGATCCCCCGCCCGCCTCGCGCGCGCGGCGCAAGGCGCCGCCCGCGAGCCGGAGGGCCGCCTCGTGAGCGGCGGCCGGGAAGCGGCGCCCGAGAAAAGCCGGGCGCGCGCCGCCCGAGGGCCCGTCCCGCGGCACGTCGCGATCATCATGGACGGGAACGGGCGCTGGGCGACCGCCCGGGACCTCCCGCGCGTCAGGGGACACGAGGAGGGCGTCGGATCGGTCCGCGCGATCGCGAAGGAGTGCTCCCGCCGCGGCATCGAGCAGCTCACCCTCTACGCGTTCTCGGTCGACAACTGGAAGCGCCCCGAGGACGAGGTCGCGTTCCTCATGGCGCTCCTCGCGCGGTTCTTGCGCGAGGAGCGCGACGAGATCGACGAGAACAACATCCGGTTCACGAGCATCGGGCGGATCGGCGGGCTCCCCGTCGAGGTGCAGCGGGAGCTCGCGACGACCGTCGAGAAGAGCCGCGAGAACACGGGCCTCAATCTCTGTCTCGCGCTGAACTACGGCGGCCGGGCCGAGATCGTCGACGCCGCCCGCCGCATCGCCGAGGACGTGGCCGCCGGGCGGCTCAAGCTCGAGTCGATCGACGAGTCGCTCTTCGACGCGTACCTGTACCAGCCGAACATGCCGCCGCCCGACCTCCTCATCCGGACCGGCGGAGAGATGCGCGTGAGCGACTTCCTCCTCTGGGAGATCTCCTACTCGGAGATCTGGGTCACGCCCCTCACGTGGCCCGAGTTCCGGCGTCCGGCGCTCGAGGAGGCGCTCGACGCGTTCGCGCGGCGCGACCGGCGATTCGGAGGGTTGGACGGCTCGAGGCCCTCTCTTTGAGGGCTCGGTTCCTCTGGGGCGCCGTCATCGTCGCGTCGTTCGCGATACTCCTCGCGCTCGATCGCGTCATCGGGCACCCGCTCTTCTTCTCTCTCGTCGCCCTCGCGGCCATCGTGCTCTCGATCGCCGAGTACGGCGACGTGGCGCGCCGCGGGGGCGGGCGCCTCGACGGCGGGCTCCTCGTCTTCTACGCGGCGGCGCTGGTCGCGCTCAAGGTCCCGAACCTCGTTCCGCGCGGGGCCCTGCCGCCGCCCGGCCCCGAGACCTGGATCGGGCTCGTCCTCGTCGCCCATCTCTTCGCGCGACTCGTCGTCGCGGGGGAGGTCGAAGGGGCGCTCCGCCGGCTCGGCGCGTCCGTCCTCGGCTACGTCTGGATCGCGGTCGGCCTCTCGGCGTTCCTCGACGTCCTCGAGCGATTCGGCGTCGGCGTGACGCTCGCGGCGATCTGCGTCGCCAAGGCGAACGACATCGGAGGGCTCCTCGCCGGCCGTCTCCTAGGGCAAAGGCCGCTCGCCCCGCGGGTGAGCCCCAAGAAAACGTGGGAGGGGGCGGCGGGAGGCCTTCTCCTCTCCGTCCTCGTCGCGGGCGCGGCCGCGCTCCTCCTCGATGCCCCCGCGCTCGGCGGTATCCGCTTCCTGCCCTTCGGGATCGCCGTGTCGCTGGGCGCGATGGCGGGCGACCTCGGCGAGTCCCTCCTCAAGCGGGACGCGGGGGTGAAGGACTCGGCGTCCTGGATCCCGGGCTTCGGCGGCGTCCTCGATATGACCGATAGTCTCACCGTCGCCGGGCCGGTCGCGCTCGCGTCGCTCGAGGGGCTCTCGAGGCTGTAGCGCCGGGGCGCCGGCCCGTGATAAGAAGCGTCTGCGGGACGGCCGCGTCCGCGGCGGCCCGCCCGCGCCCCCCCCCTCGTCGCGCGGGGCGCTCGACCGCTGGCCGCGGCCAGCCGATCGGAGTCGATGGAGAAAGCGATCCAGCTGCAGAGCCAGGAAGAGGAAAAAGTCCTCCTCGGCCGCTTCGACCGCGTCCTGAGGAGCCTCCGGGACCTCTTCGGCGTCCGCGCGATCTCGCGCGGAGGCCTCCTCAAGCTCTCCGGCTCGGACGAGTCCGTCGAGAGCGCCTTCACGGCGCTCACGCAGATCCTCCGCGACTTGAGGACGAACGGCTCCCTCTCCGAGGAGGAGATCCTCGACCGCCTGAAGGCGCGCTCGAGCGCCGACGGCGCGGTCGCCGACGCGGCGTCGAACGGCAGCCCGATCGTCGGTTCGGTGCGGCCGCGCACGCCGGGCCAGCGGCGCTACGTCCAGCTCATGAACGAGTCGGACGTCGTCTTCTCGATCGGGCCGGCGGGAACCGGCAAGACGTACCTCGCGGTCGCGATGGCGCTCAACCGCCTCCGCGGCGGTTTCGTCCGGAAGATCATCCTCGCGCGCCCCGCCGTGGAGGCGGGCGAGCGCCTTGGGTTCCTTCCCGGCGACTACCAGGCAAAGGTGAATCCGTATCTCCGGCCGCTCTACGACGCGCTCAACGACATGCTCGACTTCGGGCAGATCAAGCGCTACATCGACCGCGACATCGTCGAGGTCGTGCCGCTCGCGTTCATGCGCGGGCGCACGCTCGACCACGCGTTCATCATCCTCGACGAGGGGCAGAACACGACGCCGAACCAGATGTTCATGTTCCTGACGCGCATGGGCCTCGGGTCGAAGGTGGTCGTGACCGGCGACGTCACGCAGATCGACCTTCCGAAGGAGCAGCGCTCCGGCCTCGTCGACGCGGGGCGCGTCTTGAAGGGCGTCGACGGCGTCGCGTTCGCCTGGCTCGAGCGGCAGGACATCGTCCGCCACCGCGTCGTCCAGAACATCGTCGACGCGTACGAGGATAAGGGCGGGCGCGAGGGCTCCGCTCCGTGAGCGTGCGGAGGGGCCCGCGCGTCCTCGTGAGCCGGCGGGACCGGTCGATCCGGATCTCCGACGCGCGGATCCGCGAGGCCGTGCTCCACGTCCTCGGCCGGGAGCGCTCGCGCGGGACGATCGCGGTGGCCGTCGTGGGCGACGGGGTCATGCGCCGCCTGCACCGCGACTTCCTCGGGATCGACTCGCCGACCGACGTCCTCACGTTCCCGATCGAGGGGCCCGGGTCGTTTCTGGGCGAGGTCGTCGCGTGCGCCGGCGTCGCGCGGCGCGAGGCCAGGGCCCGCGGGACGAGCGCGCGGGACGAGCTCCTTCTCTACGTCGTGCACGGCTCGCTCCACCTCCTGGGCTACGACGACGCGACGAGCGGCGCTTTCGCGCGCATGCACCGGCGCGAGGCGAGGCTCCTCTCGGAGATCGGGGCCGCCGCGCGGGTCGGCGTCTGAGTCCCGTGGCGAGAGCCTATTCGCCGCGCCCGGCGCCCGTGACCGTCGACGGTCGCCTTCGGCCCGGGAAAGTCGGCGGGCGATGAGCGGCACCGGCGGAGCGCGGTTCGGGGAGGTCGCCACGCGGCTCGGGCTCGCCGACGAGGCGGCCGTCGCGCGCGCTCTCGACATCCAGGAGAAGATGCGCGGCCTCGGCATCGTCCCGAAGCGCGTGGGCGAGATCCTCGTCGACCTCGGTACGCTCACGCCCGATCAGGTGGACGAGATCCTCCGCGTGCAGCGAGGGCGCGGGGGGTCGTTCTCCATCGAGGGCTTCGAGCTCCTCGAGAAGCTCGGGCAGGGCACGACCGGGGCCGTTTACAAGGCGCGGCAGTTGAGCCTCGATCGCATCGTCGCGCTCAAGATCCTCGCGCCGCACCTCGCGTCGAACCCGGCGTACGTCGGGCGGTTCCAGCGCGAGGCGCGGATCGTCTCCCGGCTCGCCCACGTGAACGTCATCGGCGGCATCGACGTCGGCGAGTCGGGGGGCTACCGCTACTTCGTCATGGAGTTCGTGGACGGGCCGACGCTCCTCAGGATCCTCGAGCGCGGCGGCGCGCTCGACGAAAACCGCGCCGCGAAGATCACGCTCCAGATCGCCCGCGCGCTCGACCACGCGCACCGGCTTTGCCTCGTCCACCAGGACGTGAAGCCCGACAACATCATCGTCGCCGAGGGCGGGATCGCGAAGCTCTGCGACCTCGGGCTCGCGAAGGTCCGGCACAGCGAGGAGGGCGAGGGCGCCGGGCGCACGCTCGGGACTCCCAACTACATCTCGCCCGAGCAGGCCCGCGGCGAGGAGGACGTCGACATCCGGAGCGACATCTACTCGCTCGGCGCGACCACCTACCACGCCCTCTGCGGCACCGTTCCGTTCCCGGGATCCTCCCCGGGCGCGACCTTGTCGCGGCACCTCCACGAGCGTCCGCGGTCGCCGCGCGAGGTCGTGCCGACCGTCTCGGAGGAGGTCTCGCGCATGGTCCTCAAGATGATGGAAAAGCGTCCGAGCGACCGCTACCAGGCGCCGTCCGAGATCGTCGAGGACCTCGAGGCGCTCCTCGCCGGCCGGCCGGTCCCGAGCTTCACGAGCCGGAAGGGCGTCGCGCGCTCGGGAGGCAGCGGGGCCGGTCGTGCCCGGCCGCGCCGGCGATCCTAGACTGCGGTCCTCCGGTCACCCCAAGATCTTGTTGGCGCAATCATTTTCCGGCTTGACTCGTCGTTTGCACTCCGTAATATGCAACTTGCAAACTGTAAATGACGGGTCTTGAGGGGCCCGGCGCGACGGCCGCATGGCGGCCGGCGCGCGGCCGGGTGAGGAACGCCTCGGAATGACAGCCGAGAGACCGCCCAAGCTGTACAAGATCGGCGAGCTGATCGAGTTCACCGGCCTCTCCCGTCAGGTCCTCCACAACTACACGCTGCTCGGCCTCATCTCGGAGTCCGCGAGAACGCGATCGGGGCACCGGCTGTACGGGGAGGACGTGTTCGATCGGCTGCGACGGATCCGCGAGCTCAAGAAGTCCCACACGCTCCTCGAGATCCGGAAGCTGCTCGACAAGGGCGGCGCGGCGTTCCTGGACAAGCCGCGTGGGGAGGAGATGCGCGAGTGAAGACCCGTGTGCGCGAACGTTCCGAAGAGACCGGATTCCTCTGGCGGCGGTTCAAGGAGAAAGGGGATCCGATCGCGCGGAACATGCTCATCGAGCAGTACCTCCCGACCGTCCGGCACGTCGCGGAGAGGATCGTTCCCACGCTCCCCCGCAGCGTCGAGATCGACGACCTGACGAGCGCGGGCGTCTTCGGACTGATCGACGCCATCAACGGCTTCGATCCCGGGCGCGGCATCAAGTTCGAGACGTACTGCACGACGCGGATCCGGGGAGCGATCCTCGACGAGCTGCGCGGCCTCGATTTCCTTCCGCGGTTCGTCCGCGACCGCATCGCGCGCGTCCAGGCGGCGTGCGACGACCTCCGCGCGCGGCTCGGACGCGAGCCGAGCGACCGCGAGGTGGCCGAGAAGGTCGGGCTGTCCGTGAAGAAGCTCCGCGCCGTCTTGCGGCACGTGAGCGCGCTCTCGTCCGCGAAGCGGGCGGGCGACCGGCTCCAAGGCGACGGCGAGTCGCAGCTCGACGTCCTCGTCGATCCGCGTTTCGTCGATCCGCAGGACCGCCTCCACCTCCAGGACCTCGTGAGGCTCGTCTACCAGAGCCTCTCCGAGCAGGAGCGCTTCATCGTCTACTTCTACTTCTACCGCGAGATGACGATGAAGGAGATCGGCCACGTGCTCCGCCTCTCCGAGTCGCGCGTCTGCCAGATCCTCTCGAAGCTCGTCCGCCGCGTGAAGCGGAAGCTCGCGCGCATCGAGCGGGAGCTTTCCGCCTGAAAGGGGCGGCGGGCGGCCCCTTTCTCTACGAAGGCGGCGAGCTCCGCTGCGACGAGCTTCCGCTCGGAGACCTCGCGAACCGGCACGGGACGCCGCTCTACGTCTACTCGGCGAGAGCGATAGAAGATCGCTTCCGCGCCATCTCGGCGGCGTTCCCCGGCGCCGTCGTCTGCTACTCGGTCAAGGCGAACTCCAATCTCTCGATCTTGAGGCTCCTCGCCCGTCTCGGCTCCGCCTTCGACATCGTCTCGGAAGGAGAGCTCGTCCGCGTGGGCATCGCGGGCGCAAGCGCCTCGAAGATCGTCTTTGCCGGGGTGGGAAAGACGGAGGACGAGATGCGCCGGGCGATCGCGACGGGCCCGGTGATCTTCAACGTGGAATCGGGCGAGGAGCTCCGCGTTCTCGCCACGCTCGCGAAGGAAGCGCGCGCGACGGTGCCGTTCGCGCTCCGAGTCAATCCGGACGTCGACCCGCGGACCCACACGTACATCTCGACCGGCAAGCGCGAGAACAAGTTCGGCGTCGACCTTCCGTCCGCCGAGCGGATCGCGCGCGACGCGCTCACGGCCGGGATGCGCGGCGCGGTCGCGCTCTCCGGGATCCACGTGCACATCGGGTCGCAGATCCTCGACCCGGCGCCGTACCGCGCGGCGGTCGAGCGCGCTGCGGCGTTCGCGGCGGCATGCCGCGCGATGGGACACGGCGTCGAGTTCCTCAACGTGGGCGGCGGCTTCGGGATCGACTACGCCGCTGCGGAGTCGCTCCCGTTCGACGGATTCGCCGCCGCGATCAGAGGCGCGCTGCCCGATCCGTCGATCCGCCTCCTCCTCGAGCCGGGCCGCTCGCTCGTCGCCAACGCCGGCGCGCTCCTCGCGACGGTCGTGCGGGTGAAGCGGAGCGGCGACCGCCGCTTCGTCATCGTCGACGCGGCGATGAACGACCTCATCCGGCCGAGCCTCTACCAGGCGCACCACAAGATCGTGCCGGTCGTCGCGCGGCCGGGCGAGGAGTCGCCCTGCGACGTCGTGGGACCGATCTGCGAGTCGGGCGATTTCCTCGCGCTCGACCGGAAGCTCCCGCCGCTCGAGGCGGGGGACCGGGTCGCCGTCCTCTCCGCGGGCGCCTACGGCTTCTCGATGTCGAGCCAGTACAACACTCGCCGCCGGGCGGCGGAGGTCTTGATCGAGGGCGGATCGGCCCGGGTCATCCGCGCGCGCGAGACCTACGAGGAGATGCTCGAGAACGAGTCGCGTTTCCTCTTGTCGTGAGGGCCGCGGTCAGCGCTCGCCCGGAGGGGGCGACGCGGCCGAGCGCACGGCGACCGCGCGCCGGAGCAGGGCCTCGAGCTCTCCGAGCGGGATCATGTTGGGGCCGTCGCTCGGGCTCTTGTCCGGGTCCTCGTGCGCCTCGAGGAAAAGCCCGTCGCAGCCCGCGGCCGCGGCGGCCAGCGCGAGGACGGGAACCATCCGGCGCTCGCCGCCCGTCCGGTCCCCGAGCCCGCCCGGCTGCTGCACCGAGTGCGTCGCGTCGAAGACGACCGGCACGCCGAGCTCGCGAAGGATCGGGATCGACGTCATGTCCGCGACCAGCCGGTTGTAGCCGAAACTCGCGCCGCGCTCCGTGACGATCACCTGCCGGTTGCCCGTCGACGCGATTTTCTCGACCGGCCCGCGCATGTCCCAGGGCGCGAGGAACTGCCCCTTCTTCACGTTGACGGGCTTTCCCGACCGCCCCGCCGCGAGGAGGAGCGAGGTCTGACGGCAGAGGAACGCGGGGATCTGGAGGACGTCCGCGACGCGAGCGGCCGGACCGACCTCGGACGTGTCGTGCACGTCGGTCAGGACGGGAATCCCGATCCTCTCCCGCACGAGCGCGAGGATGCGGAGCCCCTCGTCCACCCCGGGCCCGCGGAAGCTCGACCCCGACGAGCGGTTCGCCTTGTCGTAGCTCGCCTTGAAGACGGCCGGCACCTCGACGCGGGCGGCGATCGTCTTCACGGCCTCGGCGGCGCGGAGCGTCTTCTCCTCGCTTTCGATGACGCACGGTCCCGCGACGAGGAAGAGCTTTCCCTCGCCCCCGCCGAGCGTCACGCCGAACGCGAGGCGGATCGGGGTCAAGAACCCTCCTCCGGCACGACGACGGGAAGCGCCCCCGGCAGGACCCTCACGACGAGGGGCGTCTCGCCGGCGTAGTCACCGTCGACCTGGTAGGGGACAGGCACGTCGGAGTCGATGCGGACTTCGCTCACGCCCTCATGGTACTCGACGCCGCGGGCGCGCGAGAGGCGGCCGAGCGCGAGAGCGGAGAAGTAGCGGACCAGCGCGCGGCGGCGGCCGTGGGCGAGAGAGCAGACCTCGAGGCGCCCGTCGTCGGGCCGGACCGAGCGGGCGATCCGGAAGTAGCCCGCGTAGTTGCGGGTCTTCGCGACGACGACCCCGAGCGCCGGCGGCTTCGGCGCGAGGCCTCCGATCGAGAGACTCAAGGCCGGGAATCCGTACTCGCGGAACGCGCGAAGCGCGGGCACGACGTAGGAGAAGGGCGAGAGGGCGCCGCGGCGCGAGAGGCGGATCTCCCGCGTCACGGCCGCGTCGAAGCCGGCGCTCGCGAGCGAGACGAAGAGGCGGCCGTTCGCCTCGCCGAGGTCGATGCGGCGGACGCGCGGGCTCGCGAGGAGGGCGGCGAGGCCGGCCGCCGTGGCGGGGAGCAAAAGCTCCCGGCCGAGGACGTTGGCCGTTCCGGACGGAAGGAGGGCGACGGGATAGCCGCGGCCGCGGCGGCCGTTCACGATCTCGTTTAGCGTGCCGTCCCCTCCCACGACCGCGAGCGCCGGCGTCGCGTCGGTTGCCTCGGCCGCGATGCGCTCGGCGTCGCCGGGGCCGCGCGTCTCGCGGACTTCCGCTGGCACGCCTCGCGCCGCAAGCTCGCGCTCGAGGGCGCGTGCGAGGGCGAGGGAGCGCCCGCGTCCCGAGACGGGATTCGCTACGACGAGGACGGGTCGGCCCATGACGGGAAACGGTACCAGGCGCCGTTCATCGGAGGCCGAGGAAGGGCTCTCGCTTCTTCGCCAGATGCAAGACAGGATCGGTCGGGGTCGAAGGCTCCATCTAGTCGTGCGAAGCGGGGGAAACGGGTCCTGGTACCGTTTCGGCCGTCTTCGCGGCGCGGCCGCGGGGGTGGGCGCGGGCGTGGACCTCCTTCAGCCGGCGCCGGGACGTGTGGGTGTAGACCTGCGTCGTCGTCAGGCGCGCGTGCCCGAGGAGCTCCTGCACCGTGCGCAGATCGCCGCCGCGCTCGAGGAGGTGCGTCGCGAAGCTGTGGCGCAGCGTGTGCGGCGTCACCCCGCTCGCGAGGCCCGCCCGCGCGACGACCGCGTCGAGGATGCGCCGCACGCTCCGGTCCGTGAGCCGGCCGCCGCCCCGGCGGTTCGTGAAGAGCGGCGCTCCGGGAGAGAGCGTCGCGCGGGGACGCCGCTCGAGCCAGCGCCGCATCGCCGCGGCCGCCTGGCGGCCGACCGGGAGGAGGCGCTCCTTGCCGCCCTTTCCGAGGACGCGCACGAGCTCGGCGTCGAGGTCGACGTCGCCGATTCGAAGAGTGGCGAGCTCGCCCACGCGGAGCCCCGCGCCGTAGAGGAGCTCGAGGATCGCCCGGTCGCGAGCGCCTGCGAGCGTCTTCGGGTCGGGCGTCGCGAGGAGCCGGTCGACCTCCTTCTCGTCGAGGAACCGAGGCAGGAGCCTCTCCTTCCGCGGCGTCCGCACGAGGGCGGCGGGGTTCTTCTCGATGAGCTTCTCGTCGAGGAGGTACCGGAAGAACGCGCGGAGCGCCGCGAGCTTCCGCGCGATCGACGCGCGCTCGTAGCGCTCGTCGTGGAGCCGCGCCAGGTGCTCGCGGAGAAGGAGCCGGTCGATCCGCGCCGCCTCCGTGACCGAGCGCTCCTCGAGGAACCGCGCGAACTGGGCGAGATCCCGCGCGTAGCCGCGGACCGTGTGCGGCGACACCCGCCTCCCGAGCCTCAAATGCTCGAGATAGCGGTCGATCGATTCGTCGAGATCCACGCTCGTCGTCCCTCCCGCGCGCGCCGCTCCCGCATAGCATGGCGGCCCCCGCCGCCGGAAGGGGCGCACGGTCGACGCCGCGGCGGCGCGCGGGTATTCTCCCTCCCGACTCGCTCCGGCCGCGCGCGACCGCGCGCGCCCGTCACGAACCGGCTCGAGCGACCCGCACGCATCCAGGATGCCACTCCGAAAGAGCGCGCTCGACGAGGCGTCAGCGGTCGTCGTCCGGCTGCTCGGCGGCATCCCGCGCGACCCCTTCGCCTTCCACCTCGCTCTCGCGGGCGAGAACGCCTGCTTCCTCGAGAGCTCGCTCCTCTCGGAAGGCGGACGCCGCTCCTACTCGCTGCCGGAGCCGCGGGCGCGACTCGACTGGTCGGCGCGCGAGGGTCTCTCGCTCCGGGGCCCTGACGCGCCGCACGTCGACCGCGGGGAGGATCCCTTCTCGGCGGCCGAGAAGCTCCTCGCCTCGGGGCTCTCCGGCCCTCCGCGCGACGCGGACCTTCCGTTCGCGGGCGGGGCTGTCGCGTTCGTCTCGTACGAGGCGGCGGCCCTCTTCGAGGAGCGGGCGCCCCGGAACGCGCCCGATCCCCTCGGCGCCCCCGACGTCACGTTTCTCTTCTTCGACCGAGGCGTCGTCCTCGACCACGAGCGCGGAATCGCGGTCGGCTTCGCGGCGCGCGACGGGAGCGAGGCTCCGGAGCGGTTCTTCGCGCGGGCGGCCTTCGCGGCCCGGACCGGGCCGGTCCGAGGACCAGCGCCGCGGCGCGCGCGGCTCGCGTCCGACTTCGGCCGGGACGAATACGTCGCCGCCGTCGAGCGCGTGAAGCGCTACATCGAGGCGGGAGACGTCTACCAGGTGAACCTGTCGCAGCGGTTCCGCGTCGCCTTCGACCGCCCGCCGCGCCCGGAGGAGGTCTACTTCTCCCTCCGAGCGGAGAACCCGTCGCCGTTCGCCGTCTTCGCCGACCTGGGACCGGGCCGGCACGTCCTTTCCGCGTCGCCGGAGCTCTTCCTCTCGCGCCGCGGCCGCTCCGTCTCGACCCGCCCGATCAAGGGGACCCGCCCGCGCGTCCGGCTCGAGCCGGCCGACGAGGAGAGCCGGCGCGACCTCCTCGCGAGCGAGAAGGACCGCGCCGAGCTCACGATGATCGTCGATCTCGAGCGGAACGACCTCGGCCGCGTCTGCGAGGCGGGATCGGTGCGCGTTGCCGACGCGGGGTCGCTCGAGACGCACCCGTGGGTCTATCACCGGGTCGCGACCGTGCGAGGAACGCTCCGCGAGGGCACGTCGCTCCGGGACCTCCTCGGCGCCACCTTCCCGACCGGATCCGTGACCGGCGCGCCGAAGATCCGCGCGATGGAGATCATCGCCGAGCTCGAGCGCGCCAGGCGCGGCGTCTACACGGGCGCGATCGGATGGATCGGCTGGGACGGCGACCTCGACCTCAACGTCGCGATCCGCACGATCGAGATGCGCGGCGGCGAGGCGCGCTTCCACGTCGGCGGCGGGATCGTCGCCGACTCCGACGCGCGCGCCGAGTACGAGGAGACGCTCCACAAGGCGCGCGGCCTCCTCCGCGCGCTCGGCCTCGAAGGGGAGCCGCCCCGTGGGCGGGAGTAGGCCGGACCCGGGCGCGGTCGTCTGCGTCGACGGCGTCTTCGTCCCGGAGGCCGAGGCGCGGATCCCCGCGCTCGACTCGGGCTTTCTCTACGGCGACGGCGTCTTCGAGACCGTCCTCGTCCTCGAGGGCCGCGCGGTCGACGCCGCACGGCACTTCGCGCGGCTCGCCGGCGCCGCGCGGTCGCTCGGGATCTCGCTTCCGCGCGACGTCGGTGGCGAGCGGGAGCTCGCCGGCCTCGCGCGGCGCCTCTCGGCCGCGAACGGCCTCGCGGTCGGGGCGGCGGGCTTCCGCGCGAGCGTGAGCCGGGGTCCGCGCGCGCCGGGGCCGCTCTCGCCTCCCCGCGGCGGGCCGACTCTCGTCGCGTCGGCCTTTCCGGTGGCGGCTCCGCGCGCGCCGGTCGCGGCGGCGAAAGTCGCGATCGCGCGCAACCTCGTCTTCTCTCCGTCCCCGTCGACCCGGCACAAGACGCTCTCCTCGATCCACCGCGTCGCCGGCCGGTTCGAGGCCGAGACGCGCGGGCTCGACGAGGTCGTCCTCGCCGACGCCGCGGGGCGCCTCGCGGAGGCCTGCGGCCACCACCTCTTCCTCCTCGGCCCGGACGGAGTCTTTTTCACTCCGCCGCTCTCGCTCGGCATTCTCCCCGGCGTCACCCGCGGGTTCCTTCTCTCGGCGCTTCCCGGCCGAGCGGCCGAAAGGGACCTCGGCGCGGACGACGTCGCGCGGGCGCGCGCGGCGTTCCTGACCGGAGCGTTGCGCGGCGTCTGGCCCGTCGGGACCCTCGAGGGAAGACCGCTCGGAACGGAGGAGCCGGAGCGCGTCCGGCGCCTGTGGATCGACTCGCTCGAATCGCGCTCGGAAGAGGGCGCCTGACCCCCGCGCGCGGGTCGCCGGGCGGCGCCGGCGTTTCGGTCCGGAGGCGTCGGGCGACGGGCCGCGATCGCCGTAACCCCCGGGCTCCTCGATTCTTGACCGTGGAACGGGGCGCTCTATAATTCCGCGAGCGAAGGGTGGCCGGTCGTGCCGTCCTTCGTTCGATCGGTTGCCGCCTCTGCCCGGACCCGTGAGCGTGTCCGGAAAGAGACCGATCTTTCGAGCTCCTTTCAGCCAGGAAGAGCCTCTCCACGCCGAGACGACCGGGCCGCCGTCTCCGCGCGCGACGTCTCTTCGTGCCGTTTTCCGCCGCCGCCGCCGCCGCCGCGCGACCAGAGGATCTCGACCCCGTCCGTCGGAGCTTAGCCATCATGTTGCGGATGACCGTTTCCCATCGCCTTGCCGTCCGGCCCGTCGCGACCGCGCTTGCGGCGGCGCTCGTTTTCTCGCTCGCCTGTCCCGTCTCGCCCGCCCGTGCCGCCGAGGAGGACGAGATCGCGGAGAAGATCTCGACGCTCGAAGCGGCGATCAAGTCGAAGAACGAGCAGGACGTCATGAGCACGATCGACCTCCTCCTCGACAAGGTCAGGGACCAGGAGAAGGACCACAAGCGGGCCGCCGAAGCGATCGCGAAGGCTCTCTCGTTCGACACGTCGAAGGCGCAGATCCACGCCGCGAAGGCGCTCGCCGATCTCGGCTCCGTCGGCAGCGCCGCTCTGAAGAAGGCCGCGAACTCGAAGGACATCCGGAGCGAGGAGGAGAAAAAGGAGGTCTACCTCGCCTTCATCGACGCCATCGGGAAGACGGGAGACGAGGACAACGTCGACTTCCTGATGAAGCTCCTCAAGGACAAGGACTCCGACGTCATCGCGGCCGCGGCGACGAGCCTCAAGTACTACAGCCGCGCGAGCGGCACCGTGCGCAAGGATGTCGTCGGGTCGCTCGTCACGATCCTCGAGGGCTCCTACGGCGCCTCGCAGGGCGGACGCGACAGCACGGCCCTCAAGAAGTACGAGACGATCTCGACGCCGATGCTGCAGACGCTTCAGGAGCTGACCGGGCAGCGAATCGGGACGCCGCCCGAGTGGCGGAAGTGGTTCAACGAGAACAAGAAGAAGAAGTGGTGAAGGGCCCGGCGGGCTCGACATGCGCCGGCTCGGGCTTCCGGCTGTCGCCGCGATCGTCATCCTCATCCTCGCGTTCGACATCTTCGTCCTCCCGCCGGCGCTGAACGTCCTCTTCGCGCCGCGGAACGCGCCGGCGAAGATGCCGCCGCTCGCTCTCGCCCCGCCGGACCTCGTCCTCGTCCTCGAGGCGAGGACCGCCGGCGGGCGCCAGCTCATCTTGAAGCCGGCGAAGGACTCCCCCGACCAGAATGCCTTCCACGACGAGGCGCTGAACCGGCGGGTCCTCGGGCTCGCCTCGGTCCGGTGGCGGTTCCACGTTCTCGTGGTCGCGAACTTCTCGCGGACCGAGCCGTTCCGGGTCGATCTCGCGGAGACGCCGCTCGAAGTCCGGCTCGAGCCGGGGAGGACCGCGGTGCGCGCCTTGACGGCGGCGGAGGTGCTCGCGGAGGCGGGCTCCGCCGTGCCGCGCTCCGGCGCGGTCCTCCTCGAGGCGCTCGGCCGCGGTGCGGGCCGCGTGGTGCTCCCGCCGGCGTCGCTCGCCTCGATCCTCGTCGCGCTCCCGGCCGATCTCTTTGCGGCGTCGCCGGACGCTCGCATCGCATCAGCCTCGCTCCTCTTCGCCGGCGAAACGCCGAGCGCGGATCACACCCTCCTCCCCGCGACCGTGCGGAAGGAGGATCTCGACGATTTCCTCCTCTCGCCCGCCGAGCCGATCGACGTGAGGCGCGGATTTTCGGGGCTCTCGCTCGAGGATTCCCGCGAGGATCGGGAATACGGCCTGCGATGAGGCGTCGATTCCCGGGCGCATGGGGCGCGACGGCGAAACGTCCGCGGACCCGTCCGGATCCGCCCGCGCGGCTGGGGCCGGGCTGCGGGCGGATCTCCCGCCCGGACGGGCCCGGAGAAAGCCGGGGCCGGAGTTGACGGCGCGATCGCGACGAATGGACCGTGCGCGGGTGCTCGAGCGGCGCCGCGCGTTCCGGGGCCGCATCATCGAGGTCAGCGTCGACCGCGTCGTCCTGCCGAGCGGCGTCGAGGCCGTCCGCGAGGTCGTCCGGCATCCCGGAGCGGCGGCCGTCGTGCCGGTCCTGCCCGACGGTCGTATCCTCCTCGTCGAGCAGTACCGCTACGCCGCGGACGGAACGCTCCTCGAGATCCCGGCCGGAACGCTCGACGCGGGAGAGACGCCGCGGGCATGCGCCGGGCGCGAGCTCGAGGAGGAGACGGGATACAGGGCCGCGCGCTGGCGGAGGCTCGCGTCGTTCTTCGCTGCGCCCGGAACGCTCGACGAGGTGATCACGGTCTTCCTCGCGCTCGGGCTGAAGCGAGGGCGGCGCGCGCTCGACGACGAGGAAGACGGGCTCGCGCTCCGGGCGATGTCGCTTGAGCGAGCGCTCGCGGCCGTCCGGCGCGGGCGCGTGAGGGACGGGAAGTCGATCGTGGGGCTCCTCCTCGCGCGCGACGAGATCCGGGGAATGGGCCGCGGGGCCCCTCCGGCCGCGAGCCGAAGACGATGACGAGGACACGTCCATGAGCGACGACAAGCCGCACCTCGACCCGGAGCCGGCGCGCGAGCCGGAAGAGGAGGCCGCGAGCCTCAAGGTCCCGCAGGCGTACCGCGCGGCGTTCGAGCAGGCGCTGACGCACGCGGAGCGGAGCGTCGCCGGGGGGGACGACGACGGCCGGAAGAAGGTCGCCTCGCTTCGCGACGTCCAGGCGACGTTCCGGGCGCACGCCGAGGTGCTCGACTCGCTTCTCGAGACGCAGCGGCGGCTCCTCGCCTCCATCGGGCGAGCCGACCGCTCCGAGATGATGATCCGGTCGACGGAGGCGCTGAACGAGACGTTTCGCTCGCTCGACGCGACCCAGCGACGGCTCCTCGAGCGTCTCTCGGCGGGCGGAGAGGCGCCCGCGCGCTCGGGCCCCGGCGCGATCCTCGTCGCCGGGCTCCTCTTCGCGCTCGCGTCCGCGGGCCTCGTCTTCTCCGCGATCCTCCTCGAGGGCCGCGGGGGGGGCGGAGACGCGGCCGCCGAAGCCAGAATCGCGGCGCTGGAGGAGACGCTCGCGAGCGCGGCCGGCGCCCGGGCGGCAAGCGCCTCGGCGGTCGAAGCCGCCGAGTTCCTCCGCGCGGCGAGCGGCGACATCGCGTCCTTCCTCGACAGGGGAGACGGCCTCGCCGCCCGTCTCGACGAGGAGGTCGCCCGCGGCGAAGAGCTCGAGACTCGGGCCAGCGCGGCGGAGCGCGAGGTCGCGGAATTAAGGACCGCGGCCGTCTCCTCGAGCCTCGCGACGGACGGATTCCGCGACAAGTACCTCGAGGCGGAGGACCGCGCGCGCCGCCTCGCGGCGGAGATCGAGGCCCTGAGGTCGGCGGCGCCGCTTCCCGGTCCGGCCGCGGCGGCGGAGACGCCGACAATCGTCCCGCCGGCGCCTCCGCCGGGGGCTCTTCCTCTCGAGATCCCGCCCGAGACGCCGGCCGTCACGGACCCGGCGCGCCTCGACTCGTGGCGCGATTCCTTGAACCGACTCCTCGCGTCGCGGGAGGGAGACGACCGCTACGAGATGGAGTCGATCCGGGAGGTGGCCGGCGGCACGGCGCGCGGCGTCAAGATCCGGAAGATCTCGGGAGAGGGGACGGTGAAGGCCTACGTCGCCGAGTCCTTCCGCGCGGTGCTCGACGACGCGAACCGCTGGGTCGAGTTTCGGCTCGAAAACGGCGAGCTGCTCTACGCCGGACGCGAGATCCCGTTCATCAACGGCCGCTACAGCTTCATGGTCATGGAAGTGGACGGCGACGCGTGGAAGCGGGCCGGCCTGCCGTTCGTCGAGGCGCTTCCCGCGGCGTCGCGCGGCCCCGGGACGCCGGGCGACACGGCGCCGCCACCCGTCGGCACGCGGCGACAGTCTCCCTGATCGCGTCGCGTTGTCCTTGAACTGCGCTCCCCGCGCAGGCTATACTCCGCAGCGCATCTGAAAGTCGCAGTTCGTCGATACTAAATCGTTGTAGCCCAGTCACTTGCGTCAGTTCCTCCCGGTGCCGGACGGCCCGGCTCGGCGGGGGAAGCGAGGACCGCATCGAACGACCGCGCAACGGCGCGTCGAAACCGGACACGGAAGAGAAGAGCCTCCGGAACGACCGCCGCCGCCCGTCGCTCGCGCCAGGGCGCGTCCGCGACTCCCCCGCGCTTGCGAGCGGGCCCGACCGCGCGCCGCCGTCGTGCCGAGAGCCGCTCCGGATCCGGCCGAGTCAAAGGGCGCGGACGCCGCGCGCACGCCGTGCGCCGCCGGCCCGTCCTCCTTGCCGGGCCGCGTCTCGCCGCGTTTTGGAGTCGCGTCCGCGGCGCGATCGGGCGTCGCCCCGGGGCGGAGCGGCGACCCCTTCCGGAGGACCGGCGCGAGTGCGGGTGCCGTCGGCGCGGCCGAGCCGCCGCTCGCCCCCGATGGGCCGGGCGCAGCCAGGCCGGCGCATCCCGAGCTCGACCATCGCGATCGACCGGGATCGGCGCCGGCGACTCGCCGGGTGCGTGCGTGGCCCGGCCGCACGAGCGAGCGAGGCCAGCGCTGGAAGAACGAGAAGAAGACGGCGTCCGCTCCGTGAGGAGCGCGCGCTCGACGCGGGACCTTCCGGCGCGGAAGGTCCGGGAGAAGGAATGACGACATGAACTGGCCGGTGGTTGCCGTCGCAGCGGTCGCCGGCCTCGTCCTCGGGTTCGCGGTGCCGTGGGTCCTTCTCCGGTTCCGCCGAAGGTCGATGGCCGAAGAGCGGGCGCGCACGCTCGCGGACGCGCGGGCCGAGGCCGACCGCGTTCGCAAGGACGCCGACATCAAGGCCAAAGCCGAGGCGCTGAAGATCCGCGAAGCGGCCGAGCATGAGGCCGAGGAGGGCCGGCGGAAGATCGCGAACCTCGAGCGCCGCGTCGTGAAGCAGGAGGAGGCGGTCGAGAAGCGGGCGGACGCCGTGGCGCGAAAGGAGAAGTTCCTCGAGAACACCCAGAAGCGGATCGAGTTCCGTCTCGAGAAAGTGAGCCAGAAGACCGAGCAGCTCCGCGCGCTCATCGAGCAGGAGAAGGAGACGCTCCAGTCGGTCTCGGGCCTCACCAAGGAGGATGCGGAGAAGATGCTCCTCGCCCGCCTCGAAAAGGAGCTCGAGCGCGAGTCCGCGGATCTCATCTCGAAGTCGCAGGAGAAGTCGCGCGAGATGGCCGACGAGAAGGCCCGCGACATCCTCGCCCAGGCGATCCAGCGGATCGCGGCCGAGCACACGGCGGAGCAGGTCGTGTCCGCGGTCGACATCCCGAACGACGACATGAAGGGCCGCATCATCGGGCGCGAGGGCCGCAACATCCGCGCATTCGAGAAGGCGACGGGCACGGACGTGATCGTGGACGACACGCCCGGCGTCGTGGTCGTGAGCGCGTTCGACAGCGTGCGGCGCGACGTCGGCCGGCGCTCGCTCGAGCGGCTCATCGCCGACGGCCGCATCCATCCCGCCCGCATCGAGGAGGTCGTCGCGCAGACGAAGAAGGAGGTCGAGGAGCAGATCCGCGAGACCGGGAAGAAGGCGTGCTACGACCTCGACCTCCACGGCCTCCATCCCCGCCTCGTTCAAATGCTGGGGCGCCTGCACTACCGGAGCGCCGCGGGCCAGAACGTCCTTCTGCACTCGACGGAGGTGGCGATGCTCGCGGGCCTCGTCGCGGCCGAGCTGAAGGTGGACGTCGCGCTCGCCCGCCGCTCTGGACTCCTCCACGACATCGGCCGCGCGCTCGACCACGACGTCGAAGGCAGCCACGCGATCGCCGGCGCGGACTTCGCCCGGCGGTGCGAGGAGAAGAAGGAAGTGGTGAACGCGATCGCCGCGCACCACGACGAGGTGAAGCCCGACAACGTCTACGCGGTGCTGACGCAGGTCGCGAACCGGATCGCGAACTCGCGGCCCGGCACGAAGCGCGAGCAGCTCGAGAAGTTCATCAAGCGCATGGAGCGCCTCGAGGAGGTCGCCAACTCGTTCCTCGGGGTCGAGAGGGCGTTCGCCATCCAGGCGGGCCGCGAGGTGCGCGTCATCGCGAACGCGCAGCGCGTGGACGACCGTCTCGCGATCAAGGTGTGCCGGGACATCGCTCGTCAGATCGAGACCGAGCTTTCCTATCCCGGCGAGGTGCGGGTCACTCTCATCCGAGAGACCCGCGTCATCGAGTACGCGATGTGAGGCGGAAGGGGACGGCGGCGAGGGCTCTTGAGAATCCTGTGCGTCGGCGACGTCGTCGGTAACCCGGGCCGCCACGTCGCTCAGCGCGTCCTGCCCGACTACCTGGTCCGCGAGCAGGTCGATTTCGTCATCGCGAACGGCGAGAACGCGGCCGGCGGATCCGGGCTCACGCCGAAGGTCGCCGAGAAGCTCTTCGCGGTCGGGATCGACGTCCTCACGAACGGCGACCACTGTTTCCGCCGGCACGAGATCCTCGATCTCCTCGCGCGCGACCCGCGCGTCTTCCGGCCGGGGAACTTCCCGCGCGAGACGCCCGGGCGCGGCGCCGCGATCGTCGAGTCGCGCGGCGGCGTTCCGGTCGGGATCGTGAACGTCCTCGGCCGCGTTTTCCTGCCGCCCATCGACGACCCGTTCCGCGAAGCCGACCGCTCGGTGTCTTCCCTCGCGGCGAAGGCGAAGGTCATCGTCGTCGACTTCCACGCCGAGGCGACGTCCGAGAAGGTGGCGATGGGATGGTTCCTCGACGGGCGCGTCTCGGCGGTCGTCGGGACGCACACGCACGTCCAGACCGCGGACGAGCGCGTGCTTCCGAAGGGAACCGGCTACATCACCGACCTCGGGATGACGGGGCCGTACGACTCGGTCATCGGCCGCGACAAGGAGAAGGTCATCCGCCGGTTCTGGACCCACATCCCTGTCAAGTACGAGGTGGCCGAGGGGGATCCGCGGCTCTGCGGCGCTCTCCTCGAGGTCGATCCCGCGACCGGCAGGTGCTCCACGATCTCGCGCGTAAGGCTTCCCGCCGACGGGATGCGGCCGTCATGAGCGGCGAGGCGCGGCCACTCTTCGAGACCGGCGAGAGCGTCCCGCGCGCGATGAGCGTGAGCGAACTCAACCGCGACGTGCGGCGGCTCGTCGAGGAAGGGTTCCCGTTCGTCTGGGTGACGGGCGAGGTGTCGAATCTCAAGGCCGCCGGGAGCGGCCACGTCTACTTCACGCTGAAGGACGCGAGCGCCCAGGTCTCGGCCGTCCTCTGGCGGGGCGACGCGGCGCGCGTCCGGTTCGACCTGAGGGACGGGCTCTCGGTCACCGTGCGGGGCAAGCTCACGGTCTACGAGCCCCGGGGTTCCTACCAGATCGTGGTCTCGGCCGTCGAGCCGGTCGGCCTCGGCGCGCTGCAGCTCGCGTTCGAGAAGCTGAAGCGGAAGCTCCACGCAGAGGGGCTCTTCGACGACGCGCGGAAGCGCCCGCTGCCGATGAGGCCGCGGCGGGTGGGCGTCGTGACGAGCCCGTCCGGCGCCGCGGTGCGCGACGTCATCCGCACCCTCGCGACGCGCGACCCGGGGATCGCCGTGCTCGTCTGTCCGGTGCGCGTGCAGGGGGCCGGCGCCGCCGAAGAGATCGCCGAGGGCATCCGCCTCATGAGCCGGCTCCGCCTCGCGGACGTCCTCGTCGTGGGGCGCGGCGGCGGCAGCATCGAGGACCTCTCTGCGTTCAACGAGGAGGTCGTCGCGCGCGCGATTGCCGAGTCCTCGATCCCGGTCGTCTCGGCGGTCGGCCACGAGGTCGACTGGACCATCGCGGACTTCGTCGCCGACGTCCGCGCGAAGACGCCGACGCACGCGGCCGTCCTCGTCGCGCCCGAGCGGGCCCGGCTCGAGGAGTCGATCGTCGAGATGTCGCGCCGGCTCGACCGCGCGCTCGACGACCGCCTCCTGCGCTGCCGCGAGGCGGTCCGCGCGATCCTCGACCGCCTCCGGGCGCTCCGTCCGCTCGAGCGGATCCGGACGCTCGCGCGGCGGCGCTCCGAGGTGGCGGCCCGCCTCGTCGGGGCGGTCCGGCTCGTCCTCGCGCGGCACCGCTCGCGGATCGGCGCCCTCGTCGGGCGCGTCGAGGCGCTTTCGCCGCTCCGCGTGCTCGAGAGGGGATACAGTCTCACGTCGCGCGAAGGCGATCCCGCGTTCCTCACGGACGCGGCCCGCGTCCGGGCGGGAGACAGGCTCGTCACGTGGCTCCGCACCGGGCGGCTCGTCTCGCGCGTCGAGGAATCACACCCGCCCGGCTGACCGCCGCCGCGGGGAAAGGGAGGCTTCACCGTGCCGCCGGACGACGAGAAGAGACGCGGGAAGGGCCCCGAGAGCTTCGAGGACCTCATGGCGTCCGCGGAGGCCGTCGTGAAGAAGCTCGAGGGCGGACAGCTCTCGCTCGAGGAGTCGGTCGCCGAGTGGCAGAAGGGGATGGATCTCCTCAAGCGGAGCGAAGAGCTCCTTGCGTCCGCCGAGCGCAAGATCGAGATCCTCGCGAGGGGCGCCGGCGGAGAGCCGACGACGGTCCCCTTCGAGGACGAGCCCGGCGGCGGCTCCGAGCCCCCTTTGGCCGACGCTCCCCGGATCCCGCGGCCGCGTCCCAAGGCTCCGCCCGGATGACGCCGGGCCCGCTCGCCCGCGCGGCCGCGCGGCTCGTTCCGCGGATCGAGGCGGCGCTTGAGGCCGCGCTCGCGTCCGCGGCGCCGGCGCCGCGCGCGCTCGGCGACGCGATG
>Ga0187892_10003592_pt1 | contig 28012 bp, 27 predicted proteins | sample MA1701073metaG_FD_139345 | JGI IMG/M metagenome (GOLD analysis project Ga0187892, IMG submission 139345) | Bio-ooze microbial communities from a basaltic lava cave in the Kipuka Kanohina Cave System on the Island of Hawaii, USA - MA170107-3 metaG ... | reverse complement strand
GATCCCGAGAAGACGACGCTCGAAGGGCTCGTGCCGGGCTCCGGGGACTACGCGATCGAGGCGCGCTTCGAGGGCGACGGGACCGCGGTCCTGCAGCCGTTTCCCGACCTCGTCATTCCGCTGTCCGAACTGTGGATGCCGCGACGAAAGCCGAGGCCGCCTCGATGACGACGTGCGGTCCGACGCGCTCCTTCGCGTCGATCGCCGGCTCGCGCTATCGAGGAACGCCCCGCTTCCATTTCCAGTACGCCTCCAGGAACGAGCGCGGGGTGATCTCGACGAACGCGAACGTCTGTTCGGGATGCTCTCGGTTCCACGACGCCACGTTGTCCCGGAAGTCATGGTTTCCGCCGAAGACGAGAATCGCGAGCGACGGCGCCGCTCTCGCGATGATCCCGAGCGCGACGTCCTCCCGGCGCTGGTGAGTCTCGAGCACGACCTCCCGCTCATCTGCGCCGTCTCGACGTCGGAGATCCCCGTCGAACTTCCCCATGGACCGGACGCCGGCCTGGTTGGTCTCGAACCTCTCGGCACCGCGGGCCAAGATCACTCCTTCGAGGATCAGGCGCTTCACCGCGGAGAGGGAGAGCTTCTCGTCGAGGAGCTTCCACTGCGGCGAGTCGCGCGGCCCGTTCAGCCAGAAGTCCCGGCGCGTCCGGTACGTCTCGTTGATGTCCTTCTCGTTCTCGGCCCCGAGCGCCTCGCACCAGACCTCTCGTACGTCGTACGTCCGTACGAGCGCCTGCAGACGTAGTGTTCGGCGAGCGACTCCCCCGAGATCAACTGAGTAGAAGGATCGAGGGAGTGGATCTGCCTCACGTGGACGAGGCAGGTGCGCGGGTCCGCGGCGGGGAGTTTCTTGACGGAGGCCGTGAGCAGCACGTCCGAGAAGTCGCGGAAGATCGAGGCGGCGTCCGGCCGTGCCGCGATGCGAATGACGACGATCGCGGAGCCCGTCACGATGAGGGCGGAAAGCCCGGCCAGGATCGCCGCTCTCGGCTTTCGAGAGAATGGCGGCGGACGCGGCGGCACCGGACCCTACGCGTCTTCGCCCCGGCGGCCGGATGCCGAGCGGTTTCCCGTGCTTGCGCCACTTCTCTTCGGCCGAGGCCGATCGAATCGTCTCCTCACCGCGGCCAGATCGAACTCCTCCGGCTGCCACCCGCCCAGCCACTCGAGCACTCGACCGATGTCCTCGCCCCACGGATCCTGATGCTGCGTCACGACGGTGACGTATCGCTCGTAGCCGCCGACGCCGCCCGAGTCCTCGGGCGGGAAAGCCCGCGCGCCATCGAGCAGCCGTCGCTCGAACGCCTCGGGCGAGGTCACGATTCCCTTCAGCTCGACGTCGTGCACCCAGCCGTCGCCGAAGTCATAGAGGTAGAGGCACGATTTCGGGCCGCGCGGGGAGAAGAAGCTCGCGAGCGAGACGTCCGCGGCGTCGGGACCCGTCTCCTCGAAGCCGTCCTCGTCGGGAGTGCCGGCCAGAACCGCGCCGATCTTCCCCTTCCGAAACTCGAAGAGGTGGCAGCGCTCCCAGCCGCAGGCGTCCTGGATCGCCGCGTGGAGATCCGCGAAGGTCGCGTCGGACCGGATCAGGAACCGCCGCCAGATGCGACGCGCGACGTCACGAAGGGACACCTGGAAGTCGAAGTAGTCGGGCATGGACGGGTTCGCTCCGATGCCGTGGGCGCCAGACCGGGACGACGGCCGCCATCCTATCAGCGAGAACGCGCGGGCGAGCCTCAGCCCTTCTGAGACTTGCGGCTGACGCTCTCTTTCTCTTCCAACACGATCTTCGAGAACGCGACACTCCGAGCGCCCCTCGCCACTTCCAGCTTCATCCGTCGAACTCCGTCCTTTTCATCCTCAGAGCGCCTTCCGCCGATGCTCGATTCCATGCGCCGACGGGCAGTGATCCGCTTCACCGCGATCGCTCTCGCATCTCCGGCCCTCGACGCGGCACTCGCGCGCGCCCTGGCGCGCGAAGCGGTGGCACCGACCGATCCGGCCTGGCCGTCGAAATGCCTCCGCGGTAGAGTGCCGCGCGGCGGCGAAGCGGCGCACGCGCCGCGACTCGCCACCGAGCATCGAAATGCCGAGACCCCGTTCGAAAAAAATCGATCCGTTCGAACTCGCCATCGAGGCCGCGCTCGAGCCCGGGCGCTCGGTCGGTTGGCGTCAGGTGAGTACGTTCGTCGGCGGGCTCAGACCGCTCGCCGAGAATCTCGCCGAGCTCGTCGGCTCGGATCCGGGGCGTGCCGCGGCCTTGCACGAGACCTTCATCGCCGGCTGCTTCGAGAAGGCGAACGAGGTCCACGACGACGGCGGGTCGTTCGGCGAGTTCGTCCGCGACCTCTTCGCCGGATGGGTGACCGCCCGGCAGGCGAGCGGCGCCGGAGCGGACGAGACCGTGCGCCGGCTGCTCGCGTGGACGGACGACGACCCGTACTGCCTCGCGTACGACCTCGAGCGCCACGTCGCGCACGCCCTCGATCGCCGCGGCGCCGCGGAGTTCGAGCGCGCCGTCCGCGCGCGGCTGGCGGGCACAGCGCCCGAGGCGAGCGGGGCGGAGCGAGACCCCGCAGTCCGGAAGCGGCGTTGGGGCGCGGTCCTCCGCACGTTCTTCTCCGAGCGCAAGAACATCGGCGGCGCCATCTCGGTGGCCGAGGAGACCGGAGTCACGACCGCGGACTGCGCGGTGATCGCGAGGTTGCTCGCCGCGCGGCGCAAGGCGGGCGCGGCCCTCGAGTGGGTGGAGCGCGGGATCGCGCTCGAGGATCGCTACTCCGGACACGAACTCGAGCGGATGAAGCGCGAGCTGCTCCAGAAACTCGGCCGCGGCGGCGAAGCGCTCGAACTCGCCTGGGAGCAATACAGGAAGAGCCCGCACCTCTTCTACCTCGAAGAACTCATGCGCTTCGTGCCGAAGGGCGAGCGCGCGGCCTGGCGCGAAAAGGCTCTGGTCGCCGCCGAGAACGCGGACTTCGGCGCCGCGATCGAGATCTTCCTCGAGGCGAAAGAGACCGAGCGGCTCGTCGCGCGCGTGCGGCGGGCGAAGGACGCCGACGTCGAACACGCCTCCGCCTCCGCGGTCGCCGCCGCCGCCGAGAAGCTCGCGGCGCAGCACCCCGATCTCGCGGCGCGCCTCCACCGCGCGCTCGGCCTCGAGATCCTGAAGGCGAAGAGGAGCAAGCACTACGACGAGGCGCTCTCGCACTTCGACGCGGCTCGAAAAGCGTACGAGAAGGCGGGGCTCGCCGCCGAATGGACGAAGCTCGTCGCCCGCATCCGCTCGGATCACCGGCAGAAGTACGGCTTCATGCCGGGGTTCGAGGCGGTTGTCCGCGGCTTCGCTCCGGACGCGCGGCCCTCCTTTCTCGAGCGGGCGAAGGCGCGATGGCCGGGCTCGTCCTGAAGCGAAGCGGCCGGGCCGGGCCGCGGCCGCGGGTGTACCATCGAGCACTCGCCTGGCCCTCGCGCCGGGCGGCGAAACCGATCGGGAGGCGCTGACGCCGTCATGTCGCTCGCGGGCCCCAAACTCTTCAAAGCTCTCGTCGCCGCGGCCCTCGAGTACCACGCCCGGGAACCGTGGGAGGAAATCGCGGACGACGAGACGTTCGCGATGCGGCTCGAGGGCGAGCCCCAGCCCGTGTTCGCCTCGGTGATGGGCCAGGGAGGGCTCGAGTACGGCCTCGCCCTGTTCCGCGGCGATGGCGCGCTCGGACTCCTTCGAGCCCGACCCGACGATCGTGAGCGGCTCGACGCGATGTGGAGCCTCGCCGTCACGCTTCAACCGCTCCGCGACATCCCGGCCGAGTTCCGAACGGCCTTGACCCGAGCGGGCCTCGAGCGACGCCGCGAGGACATCGCTCCCTTCTTCATCTCGAAGAACCCGGGCCGGCGGCCTCGGGATATCAACGCGAGCGAGGCGCGACTCCTCCTCCTCGCCCTGCGCGGCATCCTCTCGGCCTTCGACCGCGGCGCGCTTCCGGTCCGCGCCTCGGCGCAGCCGTCGGGCGAGCTCCTCACGATCACGGTGACGGGCGACCCGCGATCTCCCGAGGTCGGGATCGGAAGCGAGAGCTTCGAGGGCGCGCCGGTCACGGCGGCGCCCCGGCTCATCGGCGCTCCGGAGGATCTCGCCTCGCTCCCCCGCCTCGAGGCGCGATGGCTCGTCGGCTTCCCCTTCTCCCAGGCGACGATCGCGGGCGACGATCGATCACTCCGCATCCTCCTCGTCGTCGACGAGGGCTCGACGAAGGTGATCCTGGCCCGGGCGATCCACTCCACCGAGATCGAAGAAGCGGCGAACGCCGTCTTCGAGGCGATGGATGGCTCGAACCCGGCCGGCGAGCCCGGCCGCCCGCGCGAGATCGTGACCTCGAGCCGCGAACTCTTCGACTTGCTCGCGCCCGCGGTTGCGGTGGCGGACATCCCGTGCCGGTACGCCGAACGCATCGAAGCCGTCGAGTCGGTCGCGGCCGACTTCGACGAGTGGCTGCGCCGCCGCGGCTCCGGCGCGGACGATGCGCCGCGCAAGGAGCCGTTGCTCGAGGGCCATCGTCCCGCGGATGACGACCTCGAAGGCTGGAAGGCCGCCGACTCTCGCGTGACGGACTGGCTCCTCGACGCGGTCTCGCGGTCGGGAATCGTCACGCCGAGGGAAGCCAAGAGTTTCCTCGGCAGCGCCGACGTCATCGCCGAGCACGAGGACCCGCACGAGAGCGCGGTGGTCGAGTCCGCTCTCCTCGAGTGGGCCGCGGTCGACGTCCGGCCCACGCGGAAGGGCGGCTCACTCGTCGATCGGCTCCTCCGGGCCGATGCGCCCACGCCGGAAAAGCGGGCGATCCTCGAGGGCCGGCGGCTGGCCCGGCCGGGGCTCTTCCGCGTGGCGAGCCGGATTCCCGGCGTGTCCTTGGAGCTGGTCGACATCGTGGCGGGCGACTCGATCACCGTCCACGATCGGTCGCTCTCCCGGAGAGCGGAGCCGGGCGAAATCCTTACGCTCCGCGTCATGCGGGCCGGGCGATTCCACTTTCCGGTGATCGTCGGACCCTCGATTCCGCCGGCGATGCTCGCCGACGCGATCGCCCATCTCCGCCGAGCCGGTCTCGAGCTCACACCGGAAGGAATCGCGCGCGACTGGCGGCTTCTCGGACGCCTCTGGGCCTGGGCGAAGGACGTCAACCGGCGGAGCCTCGCATCGCCTCCGCCGCGGCTCGCCAACACCGACGGCGAGAGCCTCGTCTGGCACGTGGCGAGCTATTCGGTGGCGGACGAGACCGCGGCGCGCCAGGCGCTCGAGGCGCGACCCGACATCGAGCGCGTCGGCGAGCGCTACTCGTGGCTCCGCAGGGGAAAAGGCCTGGGCGGCGGCGATCTCGGTCTCGGGCAGATCGAGTTCGTCGGCGGCGAGATCGTCGCGCAGGTGAATTCCGTGGAGCGCCACGAGAGATCGCGGGCCTGGCTCGAGACGATCCCCGGCGTGAAGTTCCTCGGGCTCACGCGGCGCGGGCTCGATCGGCCCGAGGATCTCCCGCGCGACGATCGTCGCAGCGCGGACGAGGAGGCCGCCGAGCGGAAGACGATCGCGTCCCTCCCACCCGAAGCGAGGGAATCGCTCGGGAAGATTCTCCGCCAGCACTACCTCGACTGGATCGACCATCCGCTGCCGATCCTGGGCGGAGAAACGCCCCGCGAGCGGTGCCGGACCGAGGATGGACGACGGGAGGTCGCGGCGCTGATCCGCGGGATTCCCGGAAACCCCGCGCCCGGCGCCGGGACGATCGAGCCCCCGCGGGAGGAGATGCTGCGGCGACTCGGGCTCCTTTCGGACAGCGCGGAAGGCGATTGATTCGCCGCGGCGCCTCGGCTCTCTCCGGTCGCGCGGCCGGGGCGAACGCGCCGCCCGTCGCGCCGGAGGCGTGGCGTTCGGCCACGAGATGCTCCTCGCCGGTCCACGCCTCCGAGGAGCGCTCCGCTCAACGAAAACTCGCGGCCGAGCCGCTTCATCCCTTGAACATCCCGCTCGCCGAGGTGTGGCTCCCGTCCCGGCCGTCTCGAACGGAGGGCGGAGGGGCGTGCTACCGCTTCGCGAACTCCTCCGACCACGACGCGCCGGCGCGGACGTCGGGCAAAAGAAACCGGGCGCCGTGATTGTCCGTGGGATTCAGCCAGAGCATCTTCTCGAACAGTTTCGCCGCATCGCCGTGCCGGCCGAGACGCCAGAGGCAGAGTCCGTAGCCGTGCAGGCAACGCAGGAAGGGGCGATTGTCGATCCATCCCCACGGAAGAAGCCCCGCGAACGGCTCGAGGCCGCCGCCGGCGAGCGACAGCTCGCCGATCTTCACGCCGATCTCGAAGTGGCGGAGCGCCCTTGCCGGATCACCGTCGAACTCGAGAACTCCGAGGTGCGCGTGAGCGTCGAGACACCGGAGATCGGCGACGAGAGTGCTCATGAGGAGATGTCGGGCGTCGTCCGGAACGCCGGAGTGGCGGAGATCGACGGCTTCGGAGATCGGGTCGTACCCGGGCGCATCGGGACCGCTGCCCGGCAGCACCTGCTCCATCTCGAACACCGGGCGCGGCCCGCGGGCCGCGATCGGAGCAGCCCAGTCCGCTAGCGGGTCGCCGTCCGTCCCCCAGGACTGCTCGGACGGTTTCCAGAGGCCCCGCTCCTCGAGCCTGAGCGGCACGAGCCCGAGCGCCGCGATGTCGACGCGGTGCCTCAGGATCTCCCCCGAGAGGTAGTCGTGCCGCTTGTACCGCCACTGCCGCTTTCCCCGAACCGAGAGGATCTCGCCCGGCACGGCGCGCCAGACTCCGCTCGCGCGGAGCGTCAGCTCGCTCCCCTTCCCGAGGACACGGCCGCGCGCGGATGCGGGCCTCACCGACAGAACGGCCAGCTCGACGGGGCGAGAGACGTCGAGATCGTGCGCTTCAGCCGGCTGGCGGCGCGACCCGGAAGCCGGCTCGCCTTCCGCGATGGGCCCGAGGCCGAGCCAGCGGCGGTACTCCGCGACGATCCGGGCGGCCGCCGTGCCTTCGGGAAACGCGAGATCGCACGCCGCGACCGCGCCAGCGAAGCCGCCCGCCCGCCGGCAGGTCGCACGAAGGCCCAGAGCGGCGCATCGCTCGTCGAACTCGATCGCTATGACCGACACCGTCTCGCCGATCACGGTCGCGTCGAGCGGCAGAGTCACCGACTCCGAGAACGCGCGATGAAACGCGCGGAGCCGTTCGGCGGGGTTTTCGGCGCGGGGTTCGCTCATGGATGTTTCGATCGTCGTGAGATTCGGTCCGGAAACGTGCGGCTCGAGGGCCGAACACGATACCCGTCGACCCGTGCGACCGAAAGCCCCTCTCATGTCATTGCGGCGCCCGGAGTCGACAGAGTCGCCCCCTGGCGTCTTCGTCTCCGCGGTGAGACCATCTGGCCCTTTCGAGGAGACCCCGTCATGCCCACCATCTCGACGTCAGCCGCAGGCCCGCTGGCACGCCGGGCCGTGAAGTCACTTGCAAGAGCGCACGGACGAAAGCTCGACGAGCTGGCCCCGCCTCGCGCGAGCCGAGCGGCGATGGAGAGGATCTGCCGCCAGGTGGATCCGGACAACGTCGCTCGAGCCGGTGGGCCCGCGTTCGAGGCCTACACCGACGTCACGAACTGGGTGTCGACCCTCCTGGAATCGCTCTCCGACCTCCCGGAACTCCGCCGTCTCGTCGCCCGCATCGCGAAGGCCGAGGATGACTACATGCCGTCCGGCCCGCCGATGAGCCCGCTCACGCCGTCGTTCTTCTGGAGCTGGGCGTACTGGGATGTCTCGGAGGGCGCCGAGCGCGAGACTCTCGGCTCGATCTTCCTCGCGATCGCCCGAGCGAGAGGCCTGGATGGCCGGTTCGCCGGCGTCCTCGACCGGCTCGTGAACTCGCGGCTCGGGCTCCACGTCCACGAGGGGCTCGAGGCCGCGACGGGGCGGATCCGGCTGCGTGAACTCGTCACGGACGAGCTGCGATCGTGCGCGAATCCGTCGGGTCACCGCGGCTCGCCGGGCGAACTATGGCTGGCTCGCGTCCTGCCGCCTCCTCACGAGGAGATCGAAGAATCCGTCGTCGTGACGACGCCCTACCTCGTCCTGAGTCCGAGCGTCGAGGACTGGCGCGCGTACCTCCGGCGGACGCTCCCCGCCGTCGATCCGGCCGGGAACGAGGCGGCCGCCTATCGGGCGCTGATGAAGCGAGGACTCGGTCCGACCTACTGGTCCGAGTACGTGTTCGAGGCCTACGTGAACCACAGGCCGGACGTCATCCTTTTGACGGGAATTCCTGACGTGGCCGAGAGCCGGCCGCACTCTCGAGCGAATGCGCACAAGTGGTAGAACGGCCGCCTCGTCGGCTGGAGACGCGCGTCGCGCGCGGCTCTCGCGTGCAGCGCTCGGACCCGGCAACGGACGCCGATCTCGCCCGCCGCCCCTTTGATCACCGGCCCGATCCGACCGCTCCGCAGCACTTCTTGAACTTCTTGCCCGAGCCGCAGGGACAGGGATCGTTTCGGCCGGCCGTTACTGCGTTCCCGACGATCGTCGATGGGCCCTCCGACGCCTCGAACACCGGCCGCAGAACGGCCCTCACCCGCTCCTGGCGCTCCCGGAGGCGCGCATCGCCCGACGGGTAGCGACGTCGAAAGCGCTCGAACAGGTCTTCGAGGAGCGCGCGATCGGCGCCCCTGTCGGGCACGAAATCGAGACGCCGCCGCGGCTTCCATGCGGGCTCGAATCGCGGCGCTGAAATCGTGAGCTCGACGTAGCCGATCGACCGGGGCGGAGCGTCGTCGCTGCGCTCCTGAACGTCGAGGGTCACGAGGTCGCACCGGCACGACGGCTTGGGGCAATGGACGTCGGAGAGAAGATAGTCTCGATCGCCGACGTGATAGCCGTCCGGTCGCACGCCCGGAAAGACGCTCGAGTAGTACACCTTCTCTCCCGGCTCGAAATCCGGGAGCTCGTCTGCCGGAGCGGGCCCAGCGGGATCGGCGAAGCCCTTCGCCGTGAGAAACGCGGTCCAGAGCCGGTCGAGGAGCACTCCGTCCGTCATCTCGTTCCGGAGCCAGTCGAGGTCGACCGCCGGCTCCTCGCCGGCTTTCGGGGCGATCTCGCCGGACGCGAGGTCGAGCGTGAGGGACAGGAGAGAGAGATTCGACTCGCGCTCCGGCGCGCCCGGACACCGCAGATCGACGGCTCGCTCGTTCACGTCGAACCCCACGGCCTCCGTTCCCGGGCCGAACGCGGCGCCCAAGAGCGAAACCTCCGTGCACTCGCAGTCGGGGTTCGTGCAGCCCCGCATCAAGAAGCCGGCGCCCTCGACGGCGCCGCCGCTCCCCGCCTCGCCGGGCGATCGCCGCGTGAGTACGACGACGCCGTCCCGGTCGTCGACGAACCGCGGCTCGTCGGGACCGACACTGAACCAGCGCACTCCCGACGACGACTTCTGCGCGCCCATCCCGGAATCTTAGGCGAGTGCCCATTGCGTGTCCAGTTCCCGGAGTCCGCCCCCGATCCGCTTGACAGTGCCGCGGCGCCCGCGATACCGTTCGGCCCGCCAACGGAAGGAGGCCGCCCCGCCATGATTCGCGAGCAGGCCATCGAGGAGCGCCGGACGCGCGCGCGGCTGGAGAGGTTCGACATCCGGAAGTCGTCGCGCGACGGGGCGCACTTCTCCGACTACCTGGTCCACTCGCGCGGGAGCGGGCGCCGCTACCGCGTGGCGCTCCGCGGCCTGGACGTCGGCGACTCGTTCTGCGACTGCCCGGACTACCGCGTGAACACGCTCGGCACGTGCAAGCACATCGAGGCCGTGGTCGCGCGCGTGAAGCCGCGCGTCCCGCGGCGGCTCCGCGGCGCGAAAGCGCCGGTCCGCGTGCCGGAGCTCTTTCTCCGCTACTCGCCCGCGATCGAGGTGCGCTGCCGGCTGCCGGGGCACGCGGCGCCGCGGGTTCGAGCGCTCCTCGCGCGGTACTTCGAGCCGGACGAGGTTGAGAAAGGCTCTCTGCGGTCGGAGGCTCGGCTTCGCGCGGACGGCTTTGACAAGTTCCCCGAGCTGCTCGAGCGGCTCCGGCGGCTCGACGAGCCCGTGACCGTCCACTCGGATCTCCTCGAGCACGTCGATCGAGAGCGCCAGCGTCGCGAGGGGCTCGACCGCGAGCAGGCGCTCGTGCGACGTATCGACGACGACGCGTTCCTGCGAGACCTCCTGAAGCTCCCCATGCTCCCCTACCAGAAGCGCGGCGCCGTGTTCTGCGCGACGCGCGGGCGAACGCTCCTCGCCGACGACATGGGACTCGGGAAGACCGTGCAGGCGATCGGCGCCGCAGAGATGCTCGCGCGCGAGCGCGGCGTCCGCCGCGTCCTCGTCGTCTGTCCCGCGTCGCTCAAGCACCAGTGGGAGGGCGAGATCCGCCGCTTCAGCGGGCGGACGTGCCGCGTCCTCGAGGGCGGGATGAAGGCCCGGAAGAGCGCCTACCTCGAAGGCGTGGAGTTCTTCCACGTCGTCAACTACGAGAGCGTGCTCGCGGACGTCGAGTTCCTGCGCGAGTGCCGCTACGACCTCGTCGTCCTCGACGAGGCCCAGCGCATCAAGAACTGGAAGACGAAGACAAGCCGGGCGGTGAAGTCGCTCCGGAGCCCGTTCTGCATCGTCCTCACGGGAACTCCGCTCGAGAACCGGCTCGAGGAGCTCTACAACATCGTCCAGTTCGTCGACGATCGGCTGCTCGGGCCCGCGTTTCAGTTCATGCACGATCACGTCCTCTTCGACCGCGAGATGAAGACGAAAGCGATCGGATGCAAGGGCCTCGACGGCCTCCGCGAGAAGCTGAAGCCGATCCTCCTCCGCCGCACGAAGGAGGAGGTGCTGAAGGACCTGCCGCCGCGCACCGACAAGAACTTCTACGTCGAGCTGACGAACGATCAGCGAGCCGCGTACGCCGACCAGGCGCGCGTGGTCGCGCTCATCCTCCTCCGCTGGAGGCGCCGCGGCTTCTTGACCGACATGGAGCACCAGCGGCTCATGATCGCGCTCGCCAACATGCGGATGATCTGCAACTCGCTCTTCCTTTACGACAGCGTGACGCGGGACGAGCCCAAGCTCGACGAGATCGGGAAGCTTCTCGAGGACCTCGTCATCGGACTCAAGGAGAAGGTGGTCGTCTTCAGCCAGTGGGAGGGGACGCTCAGGCTCCTCGAGCCGCGGCTGCAGAAGCTCGGGATCGGCTACGGCCTCCTCTGCGGCGCGGTCCGCGTCGCGGCCAGGGGAAAGCTCTTGCAGCGATTCCGGGATGACGGAAGCACAATGGTGCTCCTCTCGACCGACGCGGGCGGCGTTGGGCTCAATCTCCAGGCCGCGAGCTGCGTCGTCAACGTCGAGATCCCGTGGAACCCGGCCGTCCTGAACCAGCGCGTAGGTCGCGTCCACCGGCTGGGTCAATCGAGGCCAGTGCGCGCGTTCAATTTCCTCGCGCGGAACACGATCGAGGAACACATCTGGGAGCTTCTCGGGTTCAAGCAGGATCTCTTCAACGGCGTCTTCGCGGGGCTGACCGACGAGGTCGTGATGCGGCCCCGGGGCAAGAACCGGTTCCTCACCGCGGTCGAGACGCTCCTCCGGAAGGATGCCTCGCTCGTGAGCGACGAGAATCCGGTCCACGAGCCGGCGGAGCCGACGAAGCGGGCCGGGGCGCGTTCCGTGACGGACGCTCGCTCCACGAAGGCCGAAGCCGCCGCGGCGCCGGCGGCCCCGAACTGGCTCGAGGCGCTGGGCGCGGTCGCCCGGCTCCTCGGGAGCGCGGGCGACGGCGCGGCGGCCGGAACGCCGCCGACGCTCCGGGTCACGACCGAGGCCGGGACCGGCACGCCCGTCCTCGCGCTCTCGCTCGCCGACCGGAAGAGCGCCGCCGACGCGATCGGCGGACTCGCGGCCGCGCTCGCGCAGGTCGCGAAGAGCCTCGGCGCGACGTAGGAGCGGCGGCTCTCGCGGAGCGCAGATCATCCCGGACTCGCGCCGGGCTCGAGCGAGTTGAGAACGCGAGCGTCGATCGGCGCCGGCCCCGAATGACCGCGGAGGAGGCCCTGCCTACGATCGGCGCGCCCGTAATGAAACATCGAAGCGACTCGCGATGGGACCGCTCGCCTACGCCGACTCCGCCGCGCTGCCCGAGGACGGCCGCCGCTACGAGTCGATCGACGGCAAGCCGCTCGAGACTCCGTCGCCGAGCTCGGCGCATCAGTGGGTCGTCGGGATCGCTGCACGCGATTCACGGGCAACACGTTCTCGCGAGTGAATTCGCCGCGTCGGGACCCGTCTCCTCGAAACCGTCCTCGTCGGGAGCGCCGGCCAGAACCGCGCCGGCCTTTCCCTTCCGAAACTCGAAGAGGTGGCAGCGCTCCCAGCCGCACGCGTCCTGGATCGCCCGGTGGAGATGCGCGACCGTCGCGTCGGACCGGATCAGGGACCGCCGCCAGTGGAGCGTCCTCGTGGGCCTCATCGGCACGGGCCAGGAGATTCACGCCGGCGAGGAGGGCGGGCTCGTCCAGCGGCGGCGGGCGCTCGAGACGGCGCGCGATCCGGGCTCGTGGATGGTGCACGCACCGGCCGACCTCGAGAGCGTCTTCGCAGGCGGACCCTCAGCCGTTCGCTGGGAGCCCTCGCTCACGCTCGACACGGCCATACGGCAGCACCATGCCGAAGGACTGAGCGATTTCGTCGCCGCTCTCCTCGAGAAGGGCGACGCCGCCGTGGCGGCCCGGCTCGCGGAGAAGCTCGCGTCGGGCGGGTTCCCGCTTCGAATGACGCGCGACCTCGCGACGGCGAAAGCGCACGTCCGCGAGCTGCATCCCGACGCGCCGCTCAAGCGATTCGGAATCGTCGCCTCGTCCCGCGACAAGGACCTGCCGCGGTTCAGGGTCGATAACTCATATCAGGCAACGAAGAACCTCCGCGTCGGCCCCTGGTACAACGCGCCACCCTCCGATCCCGACTCCTGGTGCCAGCTCCGGAGCGTCGCCACCGAGTTCGCGGCGCAGGGACTCGAGCACGACTCCGCGATCGTGGCGTGGGGGACCGATCTTCTCCGGGTCGACGGCGCTTGGTCGATCGCTCGCGCATGGCGGGGGCGCGACCTCGAGGACCCGTACAGGATCCGGATCAACGCGTACCGCGTGCTGCTGACGCCAGCAGGCGAGGGGATGGTGATCTTCGTCCCGCCCGACGGCGACCTCGACAAGACGGCGGGGGATCTCGAAAGCGCTGGCTTTCGGCGGCTCGGCTGATGGGCGCGGGTTTCGCGTAACGATTCTGCTCTTTGACTCGACTCATCGATCGGATTGACACGTGCGCCGTCATTGATTGACGTCGGGGAGGGACGCTGGTCACCATCGATCCGAGCCAGCCAGGCGCCCCTCCCCTCGGTGCCTTCGCCGAATAGATGTTCCGAACTCGGACGGATTCCTCTGACGTGTGACGGCCTCGAGCGCGGTTCCGACGAACCTCGCGGAGACCGCGACGAGCCGCCATTCGGTGGGATCTCGCTGGCGATCTCCGATCAATCGCCCGGCGCGGCACATCCTTCGTCAGTTCCCTCGCAGAAAATCGATCGACTCCGGAATGAGTCGGTCAGGAGCGATTCGCATGGATGGTCCCGCCGCGCGCGTCGAGCGGAGGATAATCCTGATTCAACCGGCACCGCACGTGGTTCCAGCGGAGGAGATCGAGCGGTCGTATGGAGGGGACCGAGCCTTGCTCGCCTCCGAGCCCAACGAAGCCGAAGCGGACGAGAAGTCCGGCGCCCCCGTCACTTCCCTCGACGAGATCGACCGAGTAGTTGTGATCCGGCGCGCCGCCCGAGCAGACGACGCCCTTCATGAGGACGCATCCGCCGACGGCCTCCGGGTGGATCCAGAGATCGATCGAGAACGAGGATTCGAGGTCGAGGACGGGGCTGTCGGGGATCTCGACGAACCGGTCTCCGTCCAGCTTCAGGGCCCGTTTCGCCCCCGAAAGCCCGGACGGGGTGGGCACGAAGCCGCTCGCACCGGAGAAGACGTAATCCACCTCGCTGAACGCTCCCTCGAGATCGCTCGTCGCTTCCTCGAGATCGCCGTCGAACGGGAAGTGCGCTACGAGCCGGAACGCAGGCTCGGATGCCGCGATCATCCGGGGAACGCGTTCGAATGCGAGGCTCTCGCGGCGGGCCAACACTTCCGGAGGCGCGATCGCGACGGGAGTCGCGCGGAGCCGCCGCATCAGGTTGTCTTCCTTGAGCTGACTCCGCGACTCGCTGTTGTCCAGATCGTGCTGCGCCATCACGAGTCCGAGCGCGAGGCCGAGGCTCACCACCGTGAGAACCAGGAGTCCGATCAGCACGGCCCCCGTCCGACGCTGAACAAGGTACGCCGCTCGGCGGACGAGACCCTTCCGGCGCGCACGGATCGGTTCGTGGCGGAGTGCGCGTCGCAGATCCTCCGCGAACTCGAGCGCCGATGCGTACCTCCGCGCGACGTCCTTCTCGATCGCCGTCAAGACGACCGCTTCGATGTCGCGGGAGACTCTCGAGTTCGCGGCCCGAAGCGGCGGCACCGGCGCATCGCTGACGATGAGCTTCCGCGTCTCGAGCGCCGTCGGAGCGTGGAACGGCAAACGCCCCGTCAGGCACTCGTACAGCGTCACACCGAGCGACCAGACGTCGAACCGCCGGTCGATCGAGGCTCCGCTCGCGACGAGGCTCTCGGGCGGCATGTACGGGAGCGTGCCCGTGTCCTCCCACTCGAGCGTGCGGAAGAGATCGCGGACCTCAGCGGAGGCGGGAACCTCGCCCGCGTCCTCCGCGACATGGGCGCTGGACGGCAGGTCCTTGGCGAGCCCGAAATCGACGAGGTGCGGCTCGCCGGCGAGATCGACGATGACGTTCCGCGGCTTCACGTCGCGGTGAATCACGCCGGCCTCGTGCGCATGGTGGAGCGCCAACGCGATCTCGATCACAGGCGAGACGAACCGATCGATGTCCTCGCGCTGGAGAACGCAGGGAGGGCCGCGCCGACCTTCGCCGGACGACGACGGGCGCACGGTTCGTGGCGCTCCGCGACGAGGGCCTCGAGCGGCCGGCCCTCGATGAACTCCATCGAGAACCAGGGCCGGCCGTCCTCGATTCCCCAGTCGATCACGGTGCAAAGACCCTTGTGCCGGAGCCGCGCGAGCGACCGGGCCTCGCGGCGGAAGCGGGCCACTTTGCGCGGACTCTGTGCGAAGGGGCGCTTCAGCACCTTGACCGCGTAGAATCGGTTGCCGAGTTCGACGTGCTCCGCTCGGTAGACGGTGCTGAACGTTCCTTCGCCGAGCGGTGGCTCGATCAGCCGGTACTGTCCGCACTGCGCCGGTTCGTCGGCGTCGGGCATCGTCATCGCACTGGCTCTCCTGCCGCGCGGCCGATCATCGGTCACCATCGCCGCCATCGAGCCCGCGGCGGAGCGCCGCGACGGCGCGGCTGTACGCCTGCCAAGCGGCCTCCGCCGACGGCTTGCCCGTCGCCCCGGCGATCTCCTCGAACGTGAGGCCGCAGAAATGCCGGAGAGTCACGACGGCTCGCTGACCTTCGGGCAGCGTCTCGACGAGTCGCCGCAGGCGCTCGATGAGGTCGTTCTTCACGCTGACCTCGAGGACGCCGCCGTCGTTCGATCGGAGAGCGGGCTCCCGTTGGCACGGGTCACCTTCGGTCGCTTCCGCGCCTTCGTCGAAGCTCACCTCCCTCGAGAGATGGCGCCGGCTCGCCCGGTTGTGCAGTTCGCCGTCGATGAAGCCCATGAGCCAGGCGAGGAACGTCGAGTTCTTGTTCGCGAAAAACGCGCCGAGCTTCCCCGGCTCCATGGCGCGGGCGAAGACGTCGTCGAGCATGTCCACGGCCGTGCAGCGGTTGCGGAGCTTCGCCCAGCGCGGCGAGTGCAATCGCCGGTCGATCTCTCCGACGAGGCGGTCAGAAACGCGATCGACGAGCTCGGCGAGGGCGTCCGAGTCTCCCGCCTCGTGATCCCGCCTCAGATCGGCGCTGCTCTTGTCCTCCGGCATCGTCGGCCACCTCCGGCTGGAGCCGCGCCGCCGAGGGCGCTGTCCGCAGCATCAACGTAGCGTCGGGCTCCGGCTCAACGGGGGCCCCGTAGGCTAAGCGATTCACGCTACGTAGGTGACTGGCGGCGATCGGGGAGGGCCCCACCGGCGGCTCGAGATTCGCGACCCGCCGGTCGGTCGAAGCCGATAGGTCGTTCGGGGAGACCGTCCGTGCAGGGGAAGCGTGCGGTCTCCTCCGTTCGCGCGAGTGGCGGCAAGCGGAGCTGCGGCGCGCTACTCTTCCGCTCATGAAACGAGCGGCGCGCGCCGGCGAGATCGAGCGGTACCTCCGGACGGGCGATCACGACCCTCTCTTCGCGGCGTGGCCGGGGAATCACCTTCTCGAAAAGGCGAGTGCCGGATCTGCGGACCTCTCGAGCGCCCTCGTCGCGGAAGCGGAGCGCCGAGCGCGCGGCCGCACGATTCCGGAGTCCGTGCCCGCGATCGACCTCGTCGCGCTCGCGCGCCGCAAGGTGGAGCCGATGGTGCGCGGGCTCTTCCCGCGGAGCGAGCAGGAGGCGGTGATCGGGCTGCTCGAGCGGTCGATCGTCTTCCTCACCCCGGATCGCATCGCGAGCATCCTCCGCGGGCGGAGCTTCCCCCACTCGGCGTGGATGCTCGCGAACCTCTACCTCGTGAGTCTCGGCGCCGAGCCCCTCTCCGCCGATGCGCCGCGGATCGTCGGGATGAGCGAGGAGACGACTTGCTTCGTCTCCGTCGAATACTTCGACGCGGCCGAACAGGGTCCCTTCGAGGACTTCGTCGTCCACGAAGCCGCGCACGTCTTCCACAGCTGCAAGCGCCGCACGATCGCGCTCCGCGAGTCGCCGCGGCGCGGAGAGTGGCTCCTCGACATCGCGTTCCGGAAGCGCGAGATGTTCGCCTACGCGTGCGAGGCTTACAGCCGGATCCTCGAGCGCGCGACGCGCCCGGCGGACCGGCGCGCACTGGCGAAGGAGGCGGCCGGGAACGATCCACCCGACGATTCGGTCGATCCCGAGGAGTACGCCTCGATCCTGCGCGCGGCCACCGCCGCGCGGACGCGGCTCGGCGGATTCCGGGCGATCCTCGACCGGTGCGCCGAGCGCTGGTCGCCGCGAACCGGACGTAACGCCTCGACACCCACCTCCGACTGAACTGTCGAACGGCTCCGCCCCGCCACCGACGGATTGCGTGGATGGGTGGCGGGAACGAGGGCTTGCCGCCAATTGACCGGGGAGAAGGCCGTGGCTACGATCGACACCGAGGTCCGTGCTCATGGGCACACTGACGTACGCCGACTACGCCGCACTGCCGGACGACGGGCGCCGGTACGAGCTGATCGACGGTGAGCTCGTGATGACGCCGTCGCCGGGATTTCCCCATCAATGGGTCGTCGGACGTCTGTTCGTGACGCTCGACGAGCATGTGCGCTCGCGAAAGCTCGGAATCGTCTTCCTGTCGCCGCTCGACGTCATTCTCAGCGAACGCAGCGCTCCCCAGCCCGACATCGGCTTCGTCGATCGAGCGGGCGAAGCCCTGATCACGGACCGCGGGATCGAAGGCGCTCCGCATCTCGTCGTCGAGGTCCTCTCGCCGAGCCGCCCCGCGCACGACCTCGTCACGAAGCGAAGGCTCTACCGGGAACACGGCGTCCCCCATTACTGGATTGCCGATCCGGAGAGGCGGACGCTCGAGGGCCTCGTCCTGGGGCGCGAGGACTACGCGCTCGAGGCTCAGTTCTCGGGTGACGAGGTCGCCTCCCTTCGACCGTTTCCCGCCCTCGCGATCCCGCTGGCCGAGGTATGGTGGCCGCCCCTACGGCGCTGAGGCGGGTGCAGTCGACGCCAAATCGATTGCCCTGACGCGGCCATTCCATCCGATCGGTTTCGCGGTTCTGCGCTCGCTCCCGAGGCGACTGCCCGGGCGCTCCCGAGATGCGGCGAGGAATCGCTCGCGCAGGCGGGCCACCAGGCGCCGAGACCGAGCCCCGCGGTGAGAAGCGGCGTTCGCACCGTGCCCCAACGGGCGGCGTCGTGGATGCTGAACCGATTCCTCACCGCAGTCGAGACGCTCCTCGCCGAGATGCGGCGGGCCTTCGACCCGAAGTTTCGTTGGAGACGCTCCGGCCGTTCCCCGATCCGCGATCGCATCCCCCATCGCGCCGCCGATCGGCCCGGTCCACGTAACGCTCCGAGCCCGTTCTTCGACTCAGATGGTCGGAGACATCCCGGATGAGAACGTCCACCCGCCTCGCGTTCGACCGCGGCACGGTAATCCTCGACCGGTTCGAGAACGACGACGCGGTGCTCGCCGCGGTGCCGGACATCCGCCTCGCGGAGGCTGCGGCGACGGCAGCGGGAAGGGGGAGAGGCTGCCGCTGGGGCACGTGCGCACTGGGGCGCGGCGCGGTTCTTCGCCTCCCTACGAGATCTGGTACTCGATCCGCCTCGCATCGGTGAGCCGACGCGAGGCGTCAAGGATTTCGATCGAGAGCAAGTCCCCATGCTCGTCGTAGTCGAGGATGACGCCGGGCTTGTCCTCGTCGCTTTCCGCGACGGCGACCCCTTCCTTGAGAATCACGGTGAGGGAGTCCGTTCGGAGATCGTAGGTGACTTTCACGGAGCGAGCCTCCAGAGCTTTTCGACATGGCTCCTTCGGTAGACCGTCACGACCTCCGCTGGGCTTCGATCGACGTCGACGAAAACGCGGACCGGTTACGGCCGCGAATCGAACTCCATGCGGGACTGCAGCACGACTCCTCCCGGTCTCACGGTCTCCCGCTGCTCGGGAGCCAGAAGCATTCGACGAACGAAAGCCTCCTCGAGTCCGCGCCGCCGGACGCTCGGCCGACGCGTGAGGTGTCGCGATGAATTCGACGATGGGCTCGGGCATCGCGCTCCGGGCTCGATATGAAACGCAGGCAGCCTACCACGGAAGAAGGGTCACGACCGTGATAGCGAGCCGACCGAACCGACTCTGCACGACCGCGAGCGGCGCGCCTTGGCGATCACGAGGCTGTCCTCGCCACGGCGACGGCGGCGCTCAGCGACTCGCGCGACCTCCTCGCCGCACGCCGTCCACGCCGGGATGGCCTGCCGCTCTCGGAGATTCCTCCGGCACGTCGAATCGCCCCGACGCTGGGCGGCGGCTCTTGGCCATACCCTATCGGAATCAACGAGGCGTCGTCCGGTTTGGCGGTTTCGCACGTCGGGACGGAGCGACAGCCCGAGTCCCCTCGTCGGAAGCCGCGTAACGATTCCACACCGCCTGCCGACTGATTGGCGGGAGGAATCGCGCCATGAGAACATCCACCCGCCTCGCGTTCGACCGCGGCACGCTCCTCCTCGACCGGTTCGAGAACGACGGCGCCGTGCTCGCCGCGGTGCCGGACGTCCGATTCGACGCGCGCGTCGAGCGCTACCGGGCGCCGGCTCACCGGCTCGAGAGCGTGCGCGACGCGCTCGATCGGCGGGGGATCGGCGTCGAGGTCCCGCCCCCCGCGCGTCGCCTCGGGCCGGTCGGGCGCTTCGGCGCGATCGAACTCCGGCCGTACCAGGACGCGGCGCTCGGCGCTTGGGCGGTCGCGCGCCGCCGCGGCGTCGTCGTGCTCCCGACCGGCGCGGGGAAGACGCGGCTCGCGATCGGGGCCATCGCGCGAGCGCGGGCGCCCGCGATCTGCCTCGTGCCGACGCGCGTCCTCCTCGAGCAGTGGCGGCGCGAGATCGCGCGGGTCTACTCGGGACCGGTTGGTTGCCTCGGCGACGGCAGCGCCGAGATCGCTCCGATCACCGTCTCCACGTTCGAGAGCGCGTACCGGCGGATGCCGGAGATCGGCGACCGCTTCGGCCTCCTCGTCGTGGACGAGGCGCACCACTTCGGCCAGGGGCAGCGCGACGAGGCGCTCGAGATGTGCACGGCTTCCGCCCGGCTCGGCCTCACGGCGACGCCACCCCGGATGGGCGCGCCCGCGTCGGAGGCGCTCGAGGCGCTCGTCGGCCCCATCGTCTTTGAGCTCGCGATCGGCGACCTTGCCGGCCGTTTCCTCGCGGAATTCGATCTCGTGATCCTCGAGCTGCATCTCTCGCCCGACGAGCGCGCGGCGTACGCCGCCGACACGGCGCTCTACCGCGCGGCGCTCGAGCGCTTCCAGCTCATCGCTCCGGAAGGGAACTGGCCGAGCTTCGCGCGGAGCGCCGCCCGCACCGAGGACGGGCGCGAAGCGCTCCGCGCGTTCCAGCGGACGCGGCGGCTCCTCTCGCTCACGCGCGCCAAGGCGGCCGTCCTCGAAGCGCTCCTCGATCGGCACCGGGACTCGCGCGTCCTCGTCTTCACGGCGGACAACGCGGCCGCGTACGCCGTCGCGCGACGCTTCCTCGTCATGCCGCTCACGTGCGACATCGGGCGCGCGGAGCGCGACGCGGCGCTCGCGGCCTTCCGCGCGGGGACGCTCCGCGCGCTCGTGTCCTCACGCGTCTTGAACGAAGGCCTCGACGTCCCCGACGCGGACGTCGCGATCGTCGTGGGCGGCACGCAGGGAGAGCGCGAGCACGTCCAGCGCGTCGGGCGCTGCCTTAGGCCGCGCGACGGGAAGCGCGCGATCGTCTACGAACTCGTCACGCGCGGCACGTTCGAGGTCCGGCAGGGCCGGAGGAGGCGACATGCTCTCGACGCGCGACCTCGGCGCGGCCGTCAGCGTGCATGACGGGACCATCCTCCCGCGCTACCTCGGCCCTGCGGACGACGCGTGGCTTCGGGCGCTCGTCGACGAGTACGACCGCGCGGTCGGCCGGCCGCGCCGCTTTCTCGACGAGCGCCTCGGCGAGCCGCTCCGATCGCCGGCGCCCGAGGCGAAGAAGAAGGTCGCGGCGCGGGTCCTCGACGCCCACTACGCGCCCGTGACCTCGGCCGCTGTCCCGCCGCGGACCGCGCGCGCGGCCGCGTTCGCCGCGGCGGCGGCGTCGGCCGGGCTCGGCCGCGACGCCGCGCTCGCGCTCGCCGCCTCGAACTTCGGCGTGACGCCCGACGCGCTCGCGGCGTCGCTCTTCGCCGACGTCGGGCCTGAGCGTGTGGTCGCGGCGCCGGAGCGCCCGCTCGGGCCGAGCGAGGTCGCGCTCCGCGCGAACCTTGCGATCGCGCAGTCGCTCCTTAGGCGCGCGTCCACGGTCCGGATCGCGGTCGCGGGCGAGGCCCGGGCGCTCGTCCGCCACGCGCGCCTCCGCGGTCTCATGTGCAGCGTCCTCCCGCGCGGCGCGAGCGAGGCGGTCGTCATCGAGCTCTCCGGGCCGTTCTCGCTCTTCCGCCGGACGCTCCTCTATGGGCGGGCGCTCGCGGGGATCGTCCCGCGGCTCCTCAAGAGCAACCGCTTCCGGCTCGAAGCGGAGTGCCACCTCTTCGGCGATCGGCCGCTCGCGTTCGAGATCCGCCCGGGCGACCCGCTCTTCTCCGCGGACGTCGAATGCCCGCGGTTCGACAGCCGCCTCGAGGAGCGATTCGCGCGCGAGTTCGCGCGCATCGCGCCCGACTGGGACGTCCTCCGCGAGCCCGAGCCGGTCCGCGCCGGACCGAGCCTCGTCTTCCCCGACTTCGCACTCGAGCACCGCCGCGACCGGTCGCGGCGCTTTCTCGTCGAGATTGCCGGCTTCTGGACGCGCGACTATATCGTCCGAAAGCTCGCGGCGCTGCGCGAGGCTGCGATCGAGAACCTGATCCTCTGCCTCGACGCCGAACGCAACTGCGCCTCGGACGAACTGCCGCGCGGCGCCCGCGTCATCCTCTATCGCCGGCACGTCGACGCGGATGCCGTTCGGCGGATCGTCGAGGCCGACTCGACGTAACGCGGAAGCCGCCGTCGCCGACTCAAGTGGTGGGCCGCGGCAGGGAGTGCCGCCGCCGATTGACCGGAGAGACGGCGGTGACTACGATCGAGTCCGAGGTTTGCGCTCATGGGCACACTGACGTACGCCGACTATGCCGCGCTGCCGGACGACGGGCACCGGTACGAGCTGATCGACGGTGAGCTCGTGATGACGCCGTCGCCGGGTTCGGTGCATCAGTGGGTCGTTTTCAAGCTCGCGCGCATCCTCGCGGATCATGTCGAGACTCATCGCCTCGGCCTCGTCATGATCTCGCCGCTCGACGTGATCCTGAGCGAGCGGAACGTGCCGCAACCCGACATCATCTACCTCGACCGCGAGCGGGAGTCGCTTCTCGAGCGGCACGCAATCGCAGGCGCTCCGACGCTCGCCGTCGAGGTCCTCTCTCCGAGCCGCCCTGCGCTCGACCGCGTCACGAAGCGAAAGCTCTACCGGGAGCACGGCATCCCGCACTACTGGATCGCCGATCCGGAGCGAAGGACGCTCGAAGGCCTCGTCCTCGGACACGAGGGCTACGAGCGCGAGGCCCGGTTCTCGGGCCAGGACGCCGCCGTCCTGAGCCCGTTTCCCGGGCTCTCGATTCCGCTCGCGAAGGTGTGGTGGCCGTCGCGGAATCGTTGAGGCGGACGCCGCGACGCCGTTTCGCCGGCGCGCTGCCCGGCGGCGCCGGTCCCTTCACCGACGTTCGCGTGGTTGGCCTCCGCCTTCCCGGCGTTCGCGGCACCGTGGGAAAGCCGCTCGCTCGCGCCCATGTGCTCGATCTCGATTCTCCGGCCGGCCACCCCGGAATCCACGATCCCGAGCACCACCGGCCGCCGGACCTGCCGGGTCGCCAGCCTCTCGTTCGCGCCGGACTGTCCCTCGAGCGCGAAACGGCGCTCGGGCAATGGAAAAGGGCGCCGCGGTCCCGCTCGGCAGACGATCGAGTGGACGGCGCGGCGCCGTTCAGGTCGCGCGCGAGGGCGCGCGGGAGCGCCATCGCCGGAGCCCGATGAAGAGCGTGACCACGACGGCGGTCGCAAGGCCGACGCACCACCACGGCCACCACCTCCACGTCGGGCTCGGCGCTGGATCCTGCGCCGCTGGCTCCGGTTCCACCCCGCCCCGGACGTAGCGGGGGTCGACGAGAAACCCGAGCGCCGCGTCGGAGACGAGAACCTGGCCGGTCCGGGGATGGCGCGCCGCGGCACCCTCCGATTCGAGGATGTCGACAACCGCTCTCACCGGCTCGTTCGCGAGCTCCGTCGCCTCGAGCTCGAAGAGGCGACTCTGAAACGTGAGCGAGGGACCGTCGGTCTCGTCTTCGCGGCGCTCGAGAAGGTCGCCGAAGATCGTCATCATCATCCGGTGCCAGAAGTCCTCCTCCCGACCGGCGGCGCCGCGGAGCGTCTCGGCCTCGATTCCGCTGCGGCGCAGGAAATCCACCGCGGCGCGATAGCCGATCGCCTCGCCCTCGACCTCGTGGGCCACGAGCCTGAGTGCCGTCTCGCGCGCCGCGGGATCGCGGGCGTCGAACGGGCGCGCGCGGAATGCCTCGGAGAGCGCCGAGTGCTCCACCATCAGAGTCGGGTCCGCGAGCACGGAGACGATGGTGGCCCCTTCCTTCACGAGGAGGGCGTGCAGGAGATCGAGCGAGAGCGTGTCGCCCTTCTCGGCCCGCGCGCTCAGCTCGTCCGCGAAGTCGAGATCGATGGTCGGGATGACGTCCTCGATCCAGCTCTCGCCGGTGTCGGTGCGCCATTTCACGCGGAAGGTCACCGCCGCCCCCGTCCGCCCGCGGCTCGAGGCATTCGAGACGACGAAGAGCTTCCGAGCGGCCTCGTCGCGGTACGCGCACACCGCGGCCAGGTCGCGAGGGTCCCGGACATGAGTCCGGATCGCGTCCTCGACGACGCGATCGAATCGCTGCATCGCCTCCCCGAGCCGCTCGAGCTCTTCCGGGCTCGCGGGCGGACGCGAGAATCGCACCGCCCTCGGCGCCGACGGCTGCGCCGGGCCGGCCATGGACATCGTGAGCGCCGCGAGCGGCACCGCGACAAGTCCCTGCCATCGCGCCATGTTCGACCCTCCGGGTCGTGCGAGCAGCGGAGTCGAGCGCCCCGACGTCCGTCGCGGGAATTCTCTCGCCGAACCGAGCGAACGGCCACCACTACTTCGCGGCCGGCCGTTTCCCCTTCCACTCCGCGGCCCGCGCGTCGTACCCCTTCCCGGGCGCGGCCGCGTCCCACGACTCGTAGAGCGTCACCAGCGATTCGATGCACTGCTCGTGGCAGCCGGCGGGCACCCCTTTCGCCGTCGCGAGCACGCGCTCGCTCTCGACGAGTTCGGTCTCCGCCTCGGCGAAGCGACCGAGGCCCGCGAGGGCTCGCCCGAGAGTCAGCCGGGCGTTCCCCGTCGCGGATTCGTCCCGGCCGTTCGCGCGCTCGACGATCAGGGCGGCTTCGCGAGCGAGCGGTTCGGCGCTCGTCCAGTCGCCGCGGTCCAAGAGCAGGCTCGCGAAGAGGCCTAAGCTCGCCGTCACGTCCCGGTGATCGGCCGGGAGGACGCGCCGCCGCATCTCCAGCGCTTCGCGCGCGAGCGGTTCGGCCGCCGCCGCGTCGCCGCGGAGCTGATGCAGGGTCGCGAGGCTCGTCATCATGGTCGCCACGTTCGGATGTCCGTCGGGGAAGAGTCGCCGGCTCATGTCCAGCGCCTCGCGGAAGTCCGCCTCGGCTTCGACCCACTGGCCGCGCGCCTGATGCAGGAACGCCATGTTGTGGAGGCCGATCGCCACGTCCGGGTGATCGCCCGGGAAGAGGCGCCGCGTCATCTCCAGCGATTCGCGGCAGAGCGGCTCGGCTCCGTCGTAGTCGCCACGGGACCTCTTCAGGAACGAGAGACTGTTGAGGCCGACCGCCACCATCGGGTGGTCGCCCGGGAAGAGGCGCTTCTTCATCTCCAGCGATTCGAGAGAGAGCGCCTCGGCCCTCGCGAGATCGCCGCGCGCCTGCAGCAGGATCGCCAGGTTGCCGAGGTTGTTGGCGACGCTCGGGTGGTCGCCGGTAAAGAGGCGTTGCCTCATCTCCAACGCCTCCCGACACAGGGACTCGGCCTGCGCCAGATCGCCGCGCAGCCGGTGGACATCCGAGCGATTGCCGAGCCCGACCGCCACGCTCGGGTGATCCCCCGAATAGAGGCGCTTCTTCATCTCGATGGACTCGCGGTAGAGCGGCTCGGCCCCCGCGAGGTCGCCGCGACCATGGAGCAGCGCCGCCAGGTTGCCCATGCTCGCAGCCAGTCTCGGATGGCCGTTCGGGAGGAGGCGCTTGTCCATCTCCACCGATTCCTGGAAGAGCGCCGCGGCCCCGTCGAGGTCGCCGCGGGCCTGGAGCAAGGACGCCAGCTCGTTCAGGCTGTGGGAGGTGTCCGCATGGTCGGGTACTGGTTCACTTTGAGGATTCGGCCGGGAGGTAGCCCGTCAGCCGCCCGCCGGCCTTCGCCTCGGCGGCTTCGAGCATCTGCGCCAGGTCGAGCATGGTCAGCGCGCGGTCCGCGATGCCCGCTGCGACCGCTGGCATGGTCTTGATCGTCATGTGCTTCCGGGCGAAGTTGTAGTGCCAGTAGTGCAGCGCGATGGCGTGCTTGTGGTTCTCTAGCCGCTTGGAGAAGCCGTTCGTGAGCCGGGTGAAGCGCCGCATCCCCATCCGCATCGTCAAATTCTGGCGCTCGACGAAACTCGTCGAGATATGCGCCTCCTCGGGCTTCCCGATCCGGGGCTTCTTCGTGATCCGGATCACGGCGGGCGGGCTGTAGCGACCAGCGCCGGGGTAGACGTTCTGAAACTCCTTCACGAGCATGGCGAAGTCGACCTCGCAGTCGAACGCCACCACAACGGCGTGCCAGTACGCCGAGAGCCCGTCGCTCGTGAGTTGGACCCGGCCCGCGAGGCGCTTCGCCACCTTGCCCATGAAGGCGTGCGCGTCGTCGACCTCGCGAGCGCCGACGTGGTGGTCGATGCAGAGCTTGGAATCGGCGTCGAGCGCGGCCCAAACCCACGAATCGCCCTCGCCTTTGCCCCCGCGCTCCTTCGTGCGCTGTTTGCAGCCGACAAAGCTCCAGACCTCGTCGACCTGAACGCGCTTCGTCGCCAGGTTGCGAACGTGAGCGTCGTGAAGCTCGGCGCAGAGCGTCCCGGCATCTGCGAGAAGCCGCAACACCGTGATCTTCGACGCGCCGGTGATCCGCGCCGTGGCGTTCACGCTGTTCCCTTCCACGAGCGCCGTCAGGATCGCGGCCCGCTTCTCGGCGCTGAGCTTTCTCATGCATGCATGGTACACTGACAAGCAAGCATGTCCAGTTCATCATCAGATTATTCTTGCTTGATTGTTCCGTCTATGCGTGCTACCGTAGTCGCTCGAAAGGAATCACGCATGAGCGCAGAGGAATCCAAGCAGTCAAAGGGCGGGCACGAGCGGGCGAAGAAGCTAGCGCCGGAGGAGCGAGCCGAGATCGCTCGTAAGGCCGCCAATGCGCGCTGGTCTGCCGATATGCCGGCGGCGACCCATGAGGGAGAGATACGCATTGGCGACATCATCATTCCCGCTGCCGTTCTCTCTACGGGCAAGCGATTGCTCACTCAGGGCGGGTTTCTGCGCGCTCTCGGCCGGTCTCGCTCGCCAAAGGGCGGGAAAGGAGCGATCAGCACCGTCGACGGTATCCCCTACTTCCTTCAGTCAGAATGGCTTAACCCATTCGTAAGCGAGGAGTTGCGCGCGTCGACGACTCCCGTGTTTTTCAAGGATTCAAGGGGTCGGCGGGCCGTGGGGTACGACGCGATGTTGCTTCCGCAGGTCGCCGAGGTTTATCTGACGATGCGCTCTGCGCTTACGGATCAAGGCAAGTCCGTTCCGACATCGCTCTTGCATATCGTCGAGCGGTGCGAGGTCATCGTTCGCGGCCTCGCCCGCGTCGGCATCGCGGCCTTGATCGACGCTGCGACAGGGTACGACGAGATCCGCGACCGACTCGCGCTCCAGGCGATACTCGATCAGTATCTACTTCGCCAGCACGCGACCTGGGCGAAGCGATTCCCCAACGAGTTCTACGAACAGATTTTCCGGCTTCGCGGGTGGACGTGGAAGGGGATGAAGGTGAACCGGCCGAGCGCGCTCGCGCAATACACGAAGAACATCGTCTACGAGCGCATTGCCCCAGGGCTCCTCAAAGAGCTAGAGGTCCGAAACCCGGTTCAGGACAACGGAAACCGAAGGGCAAAGCACCACCAATTCCTGACCGATGACGTTGGCCTTCCAGCGCTCGACGAACACCTCCACGGCGTCCGGGCGCTACTTCGCGTCAGTAGGAACTGGGGTGAGTTTATGGACATGCTCGACCGCGCGTTCCCTCGGCAGGGCGACACGCCTCGACTCCCGTTCCAGCCATCGAAGGAAGACTAGCGCCGGCCCGCCTCGAATCCAGCCTCGAACGCGGCGCGGAGGAGCGTTCTAGTTCGCTCGTCAACCTTCTGGATCTGCGCGATCCAGGCGGCCCACGCGGCTTCCGGGTCGGCCGGTAACGGGGGCGTGGCCTTCGTGGTCTCGCGGACGATGCGAGAGGCCTTTTGGTTTGGATCAGGGGCTGGAGTGCGCGCCATTGCGCTACTCATTCTAATTGGTCAGCTTGATTTGTCCTCGGGCTTGGACTTGAGCTTTCCCGAGGCTCTTGAGATGAACTCCTCGGGAACAAAGATTCTCGCGGTAGCGTTGCCGAGAAGTGATCCGACCCATCCTCGATGCGACCCGTACTCTTCTTTTCCGCGCTCATCGACGTCGTCAGAAAGCGATTTTGCGATCAGACACTTAATCTCGTCGCTCTTCTTCGACGCAAGCGTCGTAGATCGCTTTAGTGGTGTTGCGTTGCGCGCCCAATGGCATCGATCCGGGTTCCCGTTGCGTTCCCCATGGCACGGCACCGACCCTCGCCCATGTTGCACGCACGATGACACGGCGCTCCGACGCGATCTGGTTCAG
>Ga0187892_10003590_pt1 | contig 28014 bp, 24 predicted proteins | sample MA1701073metaG_FD_139345 | JGI IMG/M metagenome (GOLD analysis project Ga0187892, IMG submission 139345) | Bio-ooze microbial communities from a basaltic lava cave in the Kipuka Kanohina Cave System on the Island of Hawaii, USA - MA170107-3 metaG ... | reverse complement strand
CCGGCTTCGACAAGCTGATCCGCGGTTACTTCGGCGCCGCCTTGGCCGCGGCCGGGCGCGCCTCGGGGAAATAGTAGTTCGCCGCGAACGAGTACGGCGGGAACATGAACCGCTTCGCCGGCACCACCTTCGCCGCGTACGCGCGCTGCGAGTCGAGCACCTTCTTGAAGAACGGGTTCTTCGCCGACTCCTCCTTCGCGATCTCGTCCCAGGCCTTGAAGAACGCGATCAGGATGTCGGGCGGCGTGCGGCTGAGCTGCGTGCCGTGCTTGGTCCGCATCTCCTCGATCGCGTCGGCGTTCTGCTTCTGCCACTTGACCCACCAGCGCAGGAACGTGTCGTTGACCGACACCCGCACCGCCTCCTGCTGCTGCGCCGTGAAGGCTGCCCACACTTCGGAGTTGATCATGAGCTCGCCGATCGAGCCGCTCTCGTGCATGCCCGGCGTGTAGTGGAACTTCCAGACCTGCGGCAGCCCGAGGCGCAGGTCCTCGATCCCGCCCACCCACTCGGCGCAGTCGATCACGCCGCGCTGCGCGGAGGGCACGATCTCGCCGCCGGGCATGTTGACCGTCTGCATGCCCATGCGCTGGTAGATCTCGGCGACGATGCCGGTCTGCCGGCACTTCATGCCTTTGAAGTCCGCGAGGTTCTTGATCGGCCGCTTGAACCAGCCGAGCGCCTGCGGGCTCGCCGGCAGGATCGGGAAGGCGATCACGTTGAGCTTGAGCTCCTTCTGGTAGAACTCCCACCAGAGGTCGAGCCCGCCGCCCTCGTAGATCCACCCGAGGTAGTCCATGTGGTCCATGCCCACCACGCCGGCTGGGGTGTTCGCGAACAGCGTCGCGGCCTTGTTCTTGCCGACCCAGTAGTACGAGATCGCGTGGGCGCCATCGATCACCTTCTTGCTCGTCGCGTCGAGCACCTCGAACGGCGGGACGATCTGCCCGGCCGCGAGCGCCTCGATCTTGACCCCTCCTCCGGTGAGCTTGTCGACGCGCTCGGCGAAGTAGCGGAAGTTGTCCTGCAGCGTGAGGCTCGCCGGCCAGGTGGACTGGAACTTCAGACTCTTCGCCGCCGGCTGCTGAGCACCTGCCGGACCGGACAGCCCGGCGGCGAGGGCGACTGCGCCGAGGCTTGCGACGACCGTCTTTAGACTCGGTTTCATGTGGTTCTCCTGTGAGTAGATGGGGCCGCTTCGTGGTACGGCTCTGTCCCCATGGTAGAAACGCCCGTCGCCCCTGTCAACGAACGCTACTTGGCCGCGCCGGCGGGCGGCTCGTCCCGTTTCTCGAGCGCATCGTTCTGCTCCTCCTCCAGGCGCTCCTCGCCCGCCTCCTGCGACTGCTCGAAGTACGGATCGCTCACGTAGTCCTCGAGCCGCACCTTGTCCTCGACCTGCTCGACCGGCGTCTCGCGCGCCACGCGCTGCAGATACTCGGGGAAGGCGGTGGCGATGGCGGGGAAGGCGATGATCAGCGCGATCGCGATGATCTGGAGCATCATGAACTCGAGCATCCCCTTGTAGATCGTCGCGAGCGACCAGTCCTTGACCACCTGCTTGAGGTAGTAGGCCGACATCGCCACCGGAGGCGAGAGGAACGCCGTCTGCAGCACCACCGCGACCAGCGCCCCGAACCAGATCAGGTCGAACTTCAGCGCCGCGACCACCGGGTAGAAGATCGGCAGGAACACGAGGATGATCGCCGGCCATTCGAACGGCCAGCCGAGCAGGAAGATCAGCACGATGATGAGGATCAGCATCGCGAACGGCGGCAGCGGCAGCGCGAGCATCGACTCGGTGATCCAGTTCGCGGTGCCGAGCCGCGCGAACACCGCGCCGAAGATGTTCGAGGTGGTCGCGAGCAGCAGCACCATGCTCGAGGTCGCCATGGTGCTCAGCAGCGCCCGCTTGAGGCCGGCGAGGGTGAACCTGCGGTAGGCGATCGCGAGGATGATCGCCCCGGTCGCGCCCATTCCGGAGGCTTCCGTCGGCGTCGCCAGGCCGACGAGGATCGTGCCGAGGGTCGCCGCGATCAGCCCGCCGAGCGGCAGGATGCCCAGCGCGCATTCCTTCAGGATGAGCGGAATCGAGGTGACCCGGTCCTCCTTGGGCACCGGCGGCCCGAGCTTCGGGTTGACGAAGCTGCGGCCGAGCAGGTACGCGAGGTAGAGACCGGCGAGCAGGAACCCCGGCCCGAACGCCGCCGCGTACAGGTCGGCGACCGACACGCCGAGCACTGGGCCCATCACGATCAACATCACCGACGGCGGGATCAGGATGCCGAGCGTGCCCCCGGCGGTGATGGTGCCAGCGGCGAGCTTCGCGTCGTAGCCCGTCTTGATCATGATCGGCGAGGCCATGATCCCGAGCACCGTGACCGCGGCGCCGACGATCCCGGTCGCCATCGCGAAGACCGCCGCGGTCAGGATCACGACCAGGTACAGCGCCCCGCGCACTGGCGCGAGCAGCAGGCGGAACGCGGTGAACAATCGCTCCATCAGGCCGGCCTGCTCGACGATGAAGCCCATGAAGATGAACAGCGGCACCGCCGCCAGCAGCTCCTCCTTCATGAGGCCGATCATCTGGAAGTACGCCAGGTCGAAGACGATGTGCCCGAGCCCGAAGTAGCCGAACGCGAGCGCGAGGAACAGCAGCGTGAAGCTGATCGGAAAGCCGATGAAGATCGCGCCGATCATGACGATCAGCATGACCAGACCGAGGAGCGCGAGGCCGCTCATCGCCTAGACCTCGACCTTTTCCTTGTGCTCGAGCTCGATCCCGGTCCGCGCCGCCCAGAGGCTCTTGATCGTCTCGGAGACGCCCTGGATGAGGAGCAGGAGGCACGCCAGCGGGACGACCATCTTGAACGGCCACAGGATCGGCCGCCACGGGGTCTGCTCGGACGTCTCATTGATCGTAAAGGAGTAGAAGCCCTCGTTCCAGCTCACCACCAAGAAAACGGCGAAAGCGGGGAAGAAGAACACGAGGTAGGCGATCGAGTCGATCACCCCCTTGGTCCTGATCGACCACTTCTCGAAGAAGAAGTCGGTGCGGATGTGCGCGCCCTTGTGCAGCGCGTAGGCGGCCCCGAGCATGAACAGCGTGCCGTAGAGCATGTAGGTCACGTCGAACGACCAGATCGTCGGCGCGTTGAACGCATAGCGCGCGAAGACCTCGTAGAAGACGGCCGCGACGAGCGGGATGCTGAGCGAGGCGATCCAGAGGCCGGTCGAGTCGGTGAACTTGTCGATCGTCCGGACGAGCTTGATCAGCGACGGCGACGGCTCGGGCATCGGCGGTCTTCCTCGACCCTGACTCGCGGGAAAAAACCGGCCCGCCGCGTTGCGCGGCGGGCCAGCTCTTCGTCCAGGTGGCTGATCCCCGCTTGCGCGGGGATGACGACACTAACGCGTCGTCACTTCTTCGCCGCGGCGGCCGGCCGCGCGCCCGCGCCGCGCTCGGGGAAGTAGTAGTTCGCCACGAACGAGTAGGGCGGGAACATGAACCGCTTCGCCGGCACGACGATGCTCGCGTACGCGCGCTGCGAGTCGTGGACCTTCTTGAAGAACGGGTTCTTCTCGCCCTCTTCCTTGGCGATCGTGTCCCAGGTCTTCAGGAACTCGATCAGGATGTCGGGCGGGGTGCGCAGGATCTGCACGCCGTGCTTCTCCTGGAGCTCCTTGAGCGCGTCGGCGTTCTGCCGCTGCCACTTCGCCCACCAGCGATAGAAGGTCTCGGTCGCGGCCGACTTGACGATCTCCTGGTGCTGCGGCGAGAGCGACTTCCAGATGTCGGCGTTGATGAGCAGCTCGGCGATCGTCACGTTCTCGTGCACGCCCGGCGTGTAGTGGTACTTCCAGACGTTGTGGAAGCCGAGCTTCAAGTCTTCGACGCCGCCCACCCACTCGGCGCAATCGATCACCCCGCGCTGCGCCGACGGGATGATCTCGCCGCCGGGCATGTTGACCGTCTGCATGCCCATGCGCTGGAAGACCTCGGCCGCCATGCCGGTCTGACGGCACTTCATGCCTTTGAAGTCGGCGAGGTTCTTGATCGGCCGCTTGAACCAGCCGAACGCCTGCGGGCCCGCGGGCAGGATCGGGAGCACGACCACGTTCAGCTTGAGCTCCTTCTGGTAGAACTCCTGGTAGAGCTCCAGGCCGCCGCCCTCGTACATCCAGCCCATCGCGTCGATGTAGTCCATCCCGAACGTGCCGCCGGGCCCGCCGGTGAACAGGATCGAGGTCTTGTTCTTGCCGGTCCAGTAGCCCGCCCAGGTGTGCGCGCCGTCGAGGACCTTCTTGCTGGTCGCGTCGAGCACCTCGAACGCCGGCACGACCTGGCCCGCGGGCATGGTCTCGATCTTGAGGGCGCCGGCCGACAGCTTGCTGACGCGGTCGGCGAAGAACGTGAAGTTGTCGTAGAGCGTGAGCGATGCGGGCCACGAGGCCTGCATCTTCATCGTGACGGTCTGGCCCGCGGCCGGCGCCGCAGCCAGAGCGAGCGCGGCGAACGCCGCAGACGCCGCGCAGGCGCGCGACCACCATGTCGTACGGGTCATGGCTTTCCTCCTCGTAGAACGAACGTTGAACAGTTCCCGCGCCGCCCTGCAGCGACTCCTTTCGGCGATCCCGTCACCGGCCGCTCCTCGAGGCCGGGTCCCGCCGCGCGGGCCCTCGACCTCGCGGCGAATCCGGAACGCCACGCCGCCTTTGCCGGGCGCGGGCCGAAGAGGAGAAGTAAGCCCCACTTTCCGCAGGGTGTCAACTCTCGCGCCCGGGCACCAGCGCGGTGCGTAAGGCGGGCGTCAGGTTGCGGTCCACGCTTCGCACGCGCCGCGCACCACATCGGCGAGCGACCCGCGCTTCTCCAGCAGCTCGCGCAGGGCGCGGGCGTCGTTCGCCCGCGCCGTCGCGGCCTTGAGGAGCGCCGCGACGGCCTCGGCGCCGCCGAGGCGCTCCGCCCGGGGCAGGCAGCGCGTGAGCGTGGCGACGATCTCGTCCCCGAGCGGAACGTGCTCGCGCGTAAGGGGGTCGACGACGGTCGCGCCGAACCCGAACCGGCAGGCCTGGAACCGGTTGTAGCTGTAGACTTGGTACAGGCTCGGATACGGACTCCACGCGAGGTCGTCGCGCAGGGTCGCCGCCAGCGCCTGCGCGTAGGCCGCGAGCTCGGCGGCGCGCGCGACCGTGAGCGGCGTGTCGCAGACCCGGATCTCGATCGTGCCGTACTCGGGCTTCGGCCGGATGTCCCAGTAGAAATCCTTCATGCTCTCGACGATCCCGAACACCCGCATCTCGCCGAAGTAGATCTCGAACTCCTCCCAGTCGCGGACGAAGGGCATGAACCCGGCGAGCGGAAAGGCGTTGACGACGTTCAGCCGCGACGAGTCGAACTCGGTGTCGGCGCCGAGCGAGAACGGCGAGGAGGCCGACAGGGCGATGAAGTGCGGCACGTAGCGCGCGAGCCCATGGGTGAGGCGCACCGCCTCGTCGCCGGCGCGCACGCCGATGTGGATGTGCTGCCCGAACACCGTGAACTGCTTGGCGAGGTAGCCGTACAGCTCCGAGACGCGCCGGAAGCGCGGCGTGTCGTAGATGCGCCGCTCGCTCCATTTCTGGAACGGATGCGTGCCGCCGCCCGCGACCCCCAGATTGAGCTTCGCCGCCGCGTCGCCGACCACCTGCCGCATCGCCTCGAGCTCGGTGCGCACCTGGGCGTAGCCGCCGCAGATCGAGGTGCAGAGCTCGATCATGCTCTCGGTGATCTCGGGCTTGATCTCCCCCGGGTGCTTGCGCTTGCCGACCGCGGCGAGCAGATCGGACGCGCCGCGGGTCAGGTTGTAGTCGCGGGTGTTGACGAGCTGCAGCTCGAGCTCGACGCCGAGCGTGAGCGGTTCGGAGCGCTTGAATTCGAGCATCGTCGCCTCAACCCCGGCCCGCGGCGGCCTCGCCGGCGCCCTGGAGAGCGAGCTGGGTCGCGATCGGCCCCACGAGCTCCAGGATCACGACGGCCGCGAGGACCACCGATGCTACCGCGCCGCGGATCTCCGGGTAGAGCGTCGCCGTCTGGTGGACGAGCACCACCGCCAGGCCGGACATCGGCGTGAGCGCGAGCCCGAGGAGCCCGGCCTGGCGCAGCCGCAGGCCCGCGAGGGGGGCGAGCGCGAGCACGCCGGCCGCCTTGCCGACGAAGCGCACGACCACGAACGCGAGCCCGGCCGCGCCGGCGCTCGCGACCAGGCCGAGGTCGAGGCGCGCGCCGGTGATCACGAACAGGATGACGTAGAAGAGCTGGCCGGCGTCGCCGAAGTCCACGACGATGAGGTCGCGCGCGCGGTCGGCGTTGCGCACCATCGCGCCCATCGCGAGCAGCGCGAGCAGCACCGAGAGCTTCAGCGCGACCGCCGCGCCGACGGTGAGCACGATCGCCGCGATCACGACGATGAACTGGCGGCCAGCGTGCTTGCCGACGAGGTGCGCGAGCTTCAGGGTCGCCTGCGCGGCGGCGGCCGCGAGGACGAGCGAGCCGGCGATGAGGTACAGCGGGTGAGTGAGCATGGTCAGCCATCCGCCCCGGTACTCGAGGTGGAGCCACGGGATGAGGACCGCGAGCGCGAGGAACGCGATGACGCCGTTGATCGCGGTGAGGATCAGCGCGCGCTCGGTCACCTGGCCCTCGGCGCGCAGATCCGCGGCGACGCGGATCAGGACCGCGGGCGAGGTCGACATCGCGATCGCGCCCGCGACCGCCGCGACGAGCGGCGCCTGGTCGAAGTAGTAGCCGAGGACGAGGAAGACGAGCACCCCCGCGGCGAGCGCCTCGGCGGCGCCCATCAGCGCGAGCGAGGGGGAGCGCCGCAGCCACGCGAGGTCGAGCCGCTGGCCGAGCTCGAAGAGGACCAGCCCGAGCGCGAGGTCCGCGAACACCGTGAGCTCGTCGAGCAGCGGCTGGCCGATCAGCGCGAGGCCCCCCGGCCCGAGCGCGAGGCCGGCGGCGGCGTAGCCCGTGATCCGCGGCAGGCGCAAGGCACGCTGCACCAGCTCGCCCCCGGCGATGCCGCCGGCGAGCAGGATGCCCACCCAGATCATCTGGTTGGCGACGAGCGGCCACCGCGGCAGGAAGGTGAGTTCGTCCATCCCCGATTGCACCCCGATCAGGGGAAGCGCACCCCCGGTCGAGGGGGGGCAAGTGAACCGGAGGGGGTGTTGAAGCTGCGGAAGCCCCCTCTCTTCCGGCGTTCGGCCGCGTCTCCGCGCGGGGCGGCCTGCTCGTTCGGCCGCGAGCTTCAGGCTCGGACCCGACGCGGGACGGCCGGGTTCCCGCCTTGCGGCAACGCGTCAAGCCGTGTCGCGCACGACGGTCATATGCACCCGGTACGGTCCGTGCGCGCCGACCACGATCGTCTGGTCGATGTCGCCGGTGCGCGAGGGCCCGGAGATGAAGTTCACCATCCGGGGCAAGCGCCCGAGCTCCGCGCGCGCGAGCTCCCAGGCGTCCTCCATGTGCCGCACGATGCGCCCCGCCGGCACGACCGCGACGTGCGTCTCGGGGAGCAGGCTCACGCTCGCCGGGACGTCGGGGCCGGAGACCAGCATCAGCGTGCCGGTCTCCGCGAGCGCGGCGAACACGCCGGTCACCCCGACGAGATCGCGGTCCTCGGCCGCGCGCGCCTCGAGCTGCACCCCGGCGGCTTGCCAGTCGAGCCGCGCGAGGCGCGGCCAGACGCAGCCCGCGAGCGCGAGCCCGTTCGCCCGCAGGTACCGGGCCACGGCACCCGGGACGTCGCCCATTCCCGCCACCGCGTCGGTCGTGCTCTGCATCGCCTCGGCGCGGCGGCGAAAGCGCTCGACGAGATCCTCCTCGACCGGCGGCAGCGGCCCGACCGGGTGCCGTCCGATGTAGGTCTCGACCGCCTCGCGCTCGGCCTGCGACGGCCGGCTGGCCGCGCCCCGCCCCTGACGCTCGCGGATGCGGGCGAGGATGGCGTTTCTGGCCCGGTCGCTGTTGCCGATGCTCATGCCGGGGATGAGGAATGGGGAACGGGGAAGGGGGGGATGGGGAACGGCCGATTCGGCGTCGCGCCCATCTCTCATCCCTCTTCGTCCGTCATTCGAGCGCCTTGACGATGTCCTCGACGACCTTCTTCGCGTCGCCGAACACCATCATCGTCCGCTCCATGTAGAAGAGCGGGTTGTCGAGGCCGGCGTAGCCCGCCGCCATCGACCGCTTGTTGACGAGCACCGTGCGCGCCTTGTGCGCCTCGAGGATCGGCATGCCGTGGATCGGGCTGCCGGGCTGCTCGGCGAGCGGGTTCACCACGTCGTTCGCGCCGAGCACGAACGCGACGTCGGTCGTGCCGAAGTCGCTGTTGATGTCCTCCATCTCGAACACCTGGTCGTAGGGCACCTCGGCTTCGGCGAGCAGGACGTTCATGTGCCCCGGCATGCGCCCGGCGACGGGATGGATCGCGTAGCGCACCTTCACGCCCTTGTGGATCAGCTTCTCGACCATCTCGGCCACCGCATGCTGCGCGCGCGCCACCGCGAGCCCGTAGCCGGGGACGACGATCACGCTCTCGGCGTTGCCGAGCAGGAACGCGACGTCGTCGGCGGAGCCGGACTTGACCTGCTTGTCGCCGGTGCCGGCCGCGACCTGGCCCTCGGCGCCGCCGAACCCGCCGAGGATCACGCTGAAGAACGAGCGGTTCATCGCCCGGCACATGATGTAGGAGAGGATGGCGCCCGACGAGCCGACCAGCGAGCCGGCGATGATCAGCATCGAGTTGCCGAGCGAGAAGCCGATGCCCGCCGCCGCCCAGCCGGAGTAGCTGTTCAGCATCGAGATGACGACCGGCATGTCGGCCCCGCCGATCGGGATGATGATCAGGACGCCGAGCACGAACGCGATCGCCGTCATGACGAGGAACGGCGGCCACTGCGCCTCCCGCGGGGCGAGGAAGAACGCGATCCCGAAGCCGATCATCACCAGCGCCGCCACCAGGTTGAGCAGGTGCTGGCCCTTGAACACCACCGGCGCGCTGGAGAACAGGCGGAAATGCTTCCCGAGCCCGGCGAGCTTGCCGAAGGCGATCACGCTGCCCGAGAAGGTGATCGCGCCGACGAACGTGCCGATGAAGAGCTCGAGCCGGCTGCCGGTCGGGAGCGGGTCGGGGAGATCGAACGCGGTGGGGTTGTTGACGACCGCGACCGCGATCAGCACCGCCGCCATGCCGACGAGCGAGTGCATCGCCGCGACGAGCTCCGGCATCTGCGTCATCTGCACCCGGCGCGCGACGACCGCGCCGATCGCGCCGCCGATCAGGATCGCGAGCAGGATGAGATCGTAGCGCTCGGCGAGCGTGAGGGTCGTCAGCACCGCGATCGCCATCCCGATCATGCCGAAGAGGTTCCCGCGGCGCGCCGACTCCGGATGCGACAGGCCCTTAAGCGCGAGGATGAAGAGCACGCTCGCGACGAGATACCAAAGCGCGACCTGGTTCGACGACATCAACGCAGCCTCACGGCAGGGACGGGGAATGGGGGATGGGAGAACCCGGCGGCGCATGCCCGTCCGTCATTTCCCGTCCCCTTTCGACTTCCGCTTGAACATCTCCAGCATCCGCTGCGTGACGAGGAACCCGCCGAAGGTGTTGATCGCCACCAGCCCCACCGCGACCGCGCCGAGGAGCGAGCCGAAGCCGAAGCTGCCCGGGCCGGCCGCGAGGATCGCCCCCACCATGATCACCGAGCTGATGGCGTTGGTGACGCTCATGAGCGGCGTGTGCAGCGCCGGGGTCACGTTCCACACCACGTGGTAGCCGACGAACACCGCGAGCACGAACACGGTCAGGTGGACGACGGTCGGGTCGATCGTTCCGGTCATGGTTCCCCCAGTCGAACCGCGGATGAACGCCGCTGACCGCGGATCAGCCCGCGTCCATCCGCGGTTCCATCGTTCAGCTTTTCCTCGCCACGGTCCCGTCGATGCACACCAGCGCGCCGGCGATGATCTCGTCCCCGCGGTCGAGCTTCAGCTCGCCCGACTTCGGGTCGACGAGCAGGTTGACGAAGTTCAGCACGTTGCGCGCGTACAGCGCGCTCGAATCGGCGGCGAGCATCGCCGCGAGGTTCGTGTGGCCGACGATCCTCACGTCGTGCTTGACGACGACCCGGTCGCGCTCGGACAGCGGGCAGTTGCCGCCCTGCTCCACCGCCAGGTCGACGATGACCGACCCCGGCTTCATGCCGCGCACCGTGTCCTCGCGCACCAGCACCGGGGCGGGCCGTCCGGGGATCAGCGCGGTGGTGATGATGATGTCGGCGGCCCTCGCCCGCTCGTCGATGAGCGCCGCCTGGCGGCGCTTGTAATCCTCGCTCATCTCGCGGGCGTAGCCGCCGGCGGTCTCGGCCTGCCGCTTCTCCTCCTCGGAGATCGGCACCTCGACGAACTTCGCCCCGAGCGATTCGACCTGCTCCTTCACCGCCGGGCGGACGTCGAACGCCTCGATCACCGCGCCCAGGCGCTTCGCCGTCGCGATCGCCTGCAGCCCGGCGACGCCCGCGCCGAGGACCAGCACGCGCGCCGCCTTCACGGTGCCGGCGGCGGTCATCAACATCGGCATGAATCGCCCGTACTCGTCGGCGGCGACGACCACGGCCTTGTAGCCGGCGATGTTCGCCTGCGAGGACAGCACGTCCATCGCCTGCGCGCGGGTGATCCGCGGGAGCCACTCGAGCGCGAACCCGGTCGCGCCGGTCTTCGCGAGCGCCTCGATGCCCGCGGCGTCGTACGGATTGAGCAGGCCGACCAGGATGGCGCCCCGCTTGAGCGCCGGGAGCTCGGACGCCTCGGGCGCGCGCACCTTCAGGACGATGTCGGACTGCGAGTAGACGTCCGCGGCCGACGCGACGACCGTCGCCCCGGCGGCGCGGAACTCCGCGTCGGGAACGCTCGCCCGCGTGCCCGCGCCGGCCTGCACGGCGACTGCGTGCTTGCCGCCGGCGGCGAGCTTCTTGACCGTCTCCGGAGTCGCGGCGACGCGCGCCTCGCCCGGACGGATCTCGGCAGGAATGCCGAAGCGCATCGAAACTCCCCTTTGCGGGCCGCCCGCGAACCGCCTTGCGCGGCTCCCGCGGCCGGCGGCGATGATACCTCAGCTCACCCCGCGCGCCGGCTCAGCCGGGCAGATCGGAAGCCATGAGCTCGGGGGTGATGCCGTGCGCGAGCGCCTCGGCGTTCTCGAAGTTCAGCTCGATCTTGATGCCGTTCGGGTCGAAGAGGAAGAGCTGGTAGAGCCCCTGGTCGCTCACCTGCCGCTGCTTGAACTCGACCGCCTGGCGCCGCAGGTGATCGATCGTCTCGCGCAGGCCGGTGGCGCGGAAGGCGAGGTGGTCGATCACGCCGCTGCCGCTCGTCGCCTGCGATTCCTGGCCGATGTAGCGCTTGCGGTTCTCGCTGACGTTGGCGCCACCCTCGGTGATGTGGATCACGTCGCGGTCGCCGAGGTAGAGCCAGCACACCGGGAACTTGAAGTCGGGATGCCAGCCCTCGGTAAAGCCGAGCACCTTCACGTACCAGTCGCGGGTCCGCCTGATGTCGGTGGTCTGCAGCAGGAAATGCTCGAGATGGCTGAGTGGCATGATCGAATCTCCTCCGCCCGCCGGCGTCAGCGCGGCGTCGCCTCGCCGCCCTCCACGATGACGTTCTCCACCACGCCGGCGCCGCCGCGGCGGAACTTCGCCGCCTCCTGGTACTCCGCGGACTCGAAGCAGGCGACCGCCTGCTCGAGCGTCGGGAACTCGATGACGACGAAGCGGTGGAACGTCTCCGGACCCTCCATGATGCGGTACTTCCCGCCGCGCGCGAGCACCTTGCCGCCGTGGCGGGCGATGATCGCGGGCACGCGGTCGGTGTACTTCTTGTACTCGGCCGGATCGTTGATCTTCGAGCGGGCGACCCAGTAGGCCGGCATGCGGCGCTCTCCTTCGGCTGACGATTGCTCCCGTATGATAAACGGGGAATCGGCGACCGGGAGCCCTCAGACATGCATTCCACCGTCGGCGTGATCGGCCTCGGCATCATGGGCTCGGCGATGGCCGCCAACCTGATGAAGAGCGGGTTCAAGGTGATCGGCCACGACGTCGCCGCGCCGGCGCGCCGGGCCTTCGCCCGCGCCGGCGGCGGCGTCGCGCGCTCGAACGCCGACGTCGCGCGCCGCGCGCCGATCGTGATCACCTCGCTGCCGTCGGTCGCTGCGCTGGCCGCGGTCGCCGGCGAGGTCGCGGCGGCGCGCCGCACCGGGCTGATCGTGGTCGAGACGAGTACGCTGCCGCTCGCGTCGAAGGTCGGCGCGCGCGATGCGCTCGCCGCCGCCGGGGCCACGCTGCTCGACTGCCCGCTGAGCGGCACGGGCGCGCAGGCGCGCGCGAAGGACCTCGTCGTCTACGCGAGCGGTCCGCGCGCCGCGTACGCCGCCTGCAAGCCGGTGTTCGCAGGCTTCGCGCGCGGTCACTACTACGTCGGCGGCTTCGGCGCCGGCTCGAAGATGAAGTACGTCGCCAACCTGCTCGTCGCCATCCACAACGTCGCCGCGGCCGAGGCGTTCACGCTGGCGCGCAAGGCGGGCCTCGACCCGGCGCTCGTGCTGAAGGTGATCGGCGACGGCGCTGGCGCCTCGCGCATGTTCCAGGTCCGCGGCCCGATGATGGTCGCGGAGGACTACGCGGAGGCGACGATGAAGGTCGAGGTCTGGCAGAAGGACATGCACATCATCGGGGAGTTCGCGACCGAGCTCGGCTGCCCCACGCCGCTCTTCGCGACCTCCGCGCCGCTCTACACCGCGGCGATGGCCGCGGGGCACGCGAAGCACGACACCGCGGCGGTGTGCGCGGTGCTCGGCGAGATGGCCGGGCTCAAGCCGCGGCGCCGCCGCTGAGCCGGGGGTTCGCGCCTCCTCAACCCCGCGCCTGCCGCGTCCAGCCGAACGAGCGCTCGGCGAGCTCGAATGCGCCCTGGACGAGGAGCGCAAGCAGCGCCGCCGGGGCGGCGCCCGCGACGAGCAGCGTGTTGTCGTTCAAGGCGAGCCCCTGCACGATCCGCTCCCCGTAGCCTCCCGCGCCGATGAACGCCGCGATGGTGGCGGTGCCGACGTTGATCACGGCCGAGGTCTTCACGCCGGCGAGGATCGTCGGCGCGGCGAGCGGCAGCTCGATCGCGAGCAGCCGATCGCGGGGCGAGAGCCCGAGCGCGAGCGCCGCCTGGCGCATCCCCGGCCGGATCCCCTCGAGGCCGGCGTGGGTGTTGCGCACGATCGGCAGCAGCGCGTACAGGAACAGCGCGACGAGCGCCGGCACGGTCCCGATCCGCCCGAGCGCCGCGATGAGAAACGCGAGCAGCGCGAGGGCCGGCACCGTCTGGATGACCCCGACCGCGGCGAGGATCGGCTGGCCGGCGGCGCGGACCTTGAACGCGAGCACGCCCAGCGGCACGCCGATCGCGACCGCCGCCGCGAGCGACGCGGCGACCAGCACCAGGTGCTCGCGGGTGAGCTTGGCGAGGTCGGGGCCGGCGAGCGCGCTCCAGTAGTCGCGCCTGCCGGCGGCGGCGTTGGCGGGGTCGCCGGGGTCGAGGAAGAGCGCCGCCGCTTGGGCGAAGGTCCGGCCCTCGAGCTCGGCCGCGGCGTTCATCCGGATCATGCGCCGCGCGTCGATCCTCCCCTCGAGCCCGGCGAGCGCCTTCCAGGCCGCGGGCTGGCGCTCCGGCAGCTCGCGCCGGTAGAGCAGCACCGCGTCGTACTTCGGGAAGAAGCCGCGGTCGTCGACGAGCACGCGCAGCTCGAACCGCTCGATCTTCGCGTCGGTCGAGTAGATGTCCATCACGTCGATGCGGCCGGCGGCGATCGCCTCGTACGCGAGCCCGTGATCGAGTCCCGAGGGCGTGGGGTACGGCAGCTCGTAGGCGCGCTTCAGCCCCGGCCATCCGTCGGCGCGTCCGATGAACTCCTGCGAGAGGCCGAGCTTGAGCTCGGGGTGGCGCGCGAGGTCGGAGATGGTGAGCACGCCGAGCTTCGCGGCGTGCGCCTCGCGCATCGCCAGCGCGTAGCTGTTGTTGAAGCCGAGCGGGACGCCGACCCCGAGCCCGAGCGGCGCGAGCCGGCGGTCGAGCTCGGCGAGCGTCGGATTGCCGTCGAGCCGGAAGATCTCGCGCGCGATGGTTCCGGTGTACTCGGGATAGACGTCGACCGCGCCCGCCTTCAGGGCCGCGAACACGATCCCGGTGTTGCCGAGCCCCTGCTTGTGCTCGGCCCTCGCCCCCGCGCGCAGCGCCGTCCCGCGCAGCACCTCGCCGAGAATGTACGACTCCGTGAAGCGCTTGGAGCCGATCGCGAGCGTCGCCGTGCCTTGCGCGAGGGCCGCGCCCGCCAGGGCGCACGCCGCGAGCGCCACGCACAGCCGCGTCATGCCGCGGCGTGCAGCGGCGCGTCGCCGGCGAGGAGCTGCAGCTCCGCGAGGCGCGCATAGAGCCCGCCTTGGCGCACCAGCTCGCCGTGACGGCCCTCGGCGACGATGCGGCCGCGATCCAGGACGACGATGCGATCGGCGCCCTGCACCGTCGCGAGCCGGTGGGCGATGACGAGCGTCGTGCGGCCGCGCATCAGCCGCTCGAGCGCGAGCTGCACGTAGCGCTCGCTCTCGGCGTCGAGGGAGCTCGTCGCCTCGTCGAGCAGCAGCACCGGGCGCGCGGCGAGCAGCGCCCGCGCGATCGACAGCCGCTGCCGCTGCCCGCCCGAGAGCCGCACGCCGCGCTCGCCGAGGAACGTGTCGAAGCCCTGCGGCAGGCGCTCGACGAACTCGAGGGCGTACGCCGCCTCGCACGCGGCGCGCACCTCCGGGTCGGTCGCGCCGGGCCGGCCGTAGCGCACGTTCTCGGCGACGCTCGCGCCGAAGAGCACCGGCTCCTGCGGCACGAGCGCGAACCGCGCGCGCAGCTCCCGCGGATCGCATTCGCGCGCGTCCACGCCGTCGACGAGCACCCGCCCCGATTCCGGATCGTAGAACCGCAGCAGCAGCTGGAACACGGTCGACTTCCCGGCCCCGGAAGGCCCGACGAGCGCGACGCGCTCGCCCGGGGCGACGGCGAGCGTGAGCTCGGCGAGCGCCGGCGTCTCGGGGCGAGCCGGGTAGTGGAAGGTCACGCGCTCGAGCTTCACCTCGCCGCGCGCGGGCGACGGCAGCGGGCGCGGCGTGCTCGGGGCGACGATGGCCGGCCGGGCGTCGAGGAGCGCCATGAGCCGCTCGGTCGAGCCGACCGCGCGCTGGAGCTCGGTCCAGGCCTCCGACACCGTCCCGGCGGAGCTCGCGACGACCGCGGCGTAGAAGACGAACGCCGACAGCTCGCCCGCCGAGAGCCGCCCGGCGAGGACGTCGTGGCCGCCGATCCACAGAATGAGCCCCACGGCGCAGAACCCGATCAGCATCACCGACGAGATGAGGAACGCCTTGTTCCCGACGCGCGCGACGCCCGCGGCGTACGCGGCCTCGGCCCGGTCGCCGAAGTGGCGGCGGTCGGCGTCCTCGTGGCCGTAGGCCTGCACCGTGCGCACCTCGTGGATCGACTCGTCGACGTGCGCCGACACGTCGGCGACGCGGTCCTGCGAGTCGCGCGACAGGCGCCGCACCCGCCGGCCGAGCAGCAGGATGGGAACGAGGGTCGCCGGCACGCCGAGGACGACGAGCGCGGCGAGCTTGCCGCTGGTGAGCACGAGCATCGCGAGCGCGCCGAGACCCATGAGGGCGTTGCGCAGGAACATCGAGAAGCCGTAGCCGATGACGATCTGCAGCTGGGTCGTGTCGTTCGTGAGGCGCGAGATGACCTCGCCGGTGCGCGCGGCCTCGAAGTACGCCGGCTCGAGCGCGAGGAGATGGCCGTAGACGGCGCGGCGGATGTCGGTGATCACGCGCTCGCCGGTCGACATCATCAGGTAGAAGCGGCACCAGGTCGCCGCCGCCATCACGATCGCGACGCCGATGACGCCGGCCAGCGCCTGGTCGAGAAGGCGCGGATCGCCGCTCGCGAAGCCGGCATCGATCACGACCTTGAGGCCCTGGCCGAGCGCGAGCACGCTCCCCGCGGCGACGACGAGCGCCGCGAGCGCGCCGGCGATGCGGAGCCGGTACGGCGCGAGGAACGCGATGAGCCGCCGGAGCGGCGCGGCAGGGAAAGGAGTCACGGGGGACGCGGACATCGCGGCGGGCGCAGAGATCAGGCGAATTCTAATCTCTGCGCGCGGGGCGGCCGTCACGCGCTCCGGAACCGGGTCGACTTCACGAACAGGATCGCGAGCATCGGAGCCGCGAAGCTGAGCACGCCCGCGGTGATCATCAGGTCGCCGAGCTGGCTGTAGTCGGCCGGCACCTTGATCGCGCCGGTCGCATGGTCCTTCACCTCGCGCGCCACCAGGTAGATCTGGTTGAGGTACTTGGTGCCGAGCTGCGCGGCCGACAGCGCGAGATTGGTGAACGAGGCCATCACCGCGAAGAACGTCGCCTTGAGCCGGTCGGGCGCCGAGCGCGCGATCCAGGCGAGCATCGGCACCATCGCGATCTGGCCGAGCGGGGACTCGAGGGCGGTGTCGACGAGCGCGATGAACCGGGCGTCGACGACTCCGCCGGTGCGCGCCGCCGTCCACTCGTGCAGGCCGTAGTACATGCCGATGATGGGCAGGTAGAGCAGCGTGCCGACGACGGTCAGGAAGCCGATGATGTAGGCGATCGAGCGCTCGGCCATGAACCGCCGGAAGATGAAGAGCCCCGCGAGCGTGAGCGCGCTCGCGATCAGCGAGAGCGCCGCGAGGAACTGCTGGTCGAACTTGAGCTCGTCGATCATCCACCACGTCTGGCCGGCCCCGGGCCCCGGCAGCGCGCGGAACACGAAGACGACGAGCGCGGTGCCGACGAGGGTGTTGCGCGCCTCCGGCTCGAGCTCGCGCACGAGCTTCCACACGAGGAACACCACGATCGTCATCGAAGCGGCGAACACGATTTCCTGCGCCGCCGGCACCTTGCCCAAGCCCACGCTGAGCGAGACGACCGCGAACGCGAGCCCGCCGCCGAGGATCCACCAGTTGATCGGCGGGCGCCCGGGCTGGGGATTGAGCATCGCCTCGATGCGCTCGGCGGCGAACCCGCGCGCGGCGAGCCGGCGGGCGTCGCGGCGCCGGATGATCCCCGCGAGCAGCACGCCGAGCAAGGAGATCACCGGGATGATCAGCGCCAGCTCGTAGACCAGGATGTAGGTCGCGACCTTCTGCGCCTCCGGCATCGTCGCGGCGCCCGCGAACAGCCACACGTTCGCCCCCGCGACGAGCACGCTGCCGCCGATGATCGCGACGCGGCCGAGCGTCTGCATCGTGGTGTGCATGAGGCGGCGCGTGTCCTGGGCGATCGGCTGGCCCGCCTCGTCGACCCGCGGCACCGCCTCGACCGTCATCGCGTCGGCGACGACGTCCTGCAGCACGTACCCGATCGGCGAGAGCAGCGCCGCGAGCACGAACCAGGCCTCGACGGCCATGACGCGCGCCATCGCCTCGCGCTCGGCGAGCAGCCCGATCATGATCAGGACGCTCGCCGCGAGGAGCGAGGCGCCGAGGTAGACGAGGCCCGCCTTCCGCTTCCAGATGAGATCGACGAGGTGACCGACCGGCATCTTCAGCGCCCACGGCAGGCCCGCCCAGAACCCGAGCGCGGCGAGGAACTCGGCCGAGAGCCCGAGATAGTCCTTGACGAAGAAGGTGCCGACGATGCCGGTCAGCCCGGAGATCCCCGCCGCGACGTACACCATGAGCGGCGGGAGGTAGGAGAGCCGCATCTCGCGGCCGAGCTCGACGAAGTTGCGGTCGATCCAGTGCCAGACCGATCCGAGGAAGCCGGGCACGGCGGAGGGCGGGGCGGAGGACATGGCGAAGGCAGCGAAGGTTAAGCGGGAACCGCGCCCCCCGCAATGCGCGGCGGCCTCCGGAAGCTCAGCGGCCGTGACGCACGACCGCTGGCGCGCCGCCGCTCAGCCCGCGAGCCGGGCGTCGAGGTCGACCACCCAGTGCCGCACGGGGACGCTCGCGGCCGTCGCCAGGTGCGCCTGGCAGCCCACGTTCGCCGTGAGAATCGCGTCGGGCATGGCCGACTGCAGCGCCGCCAGCTTCTGCCGCTTCAGCGAACCGGCGAGCTCGGGCTGGGTGATCGAGTACGTCCCCGCCGAGCCGCAGCACGCGTGGGCGTCGGCAACCGGCGCAAGCTCGTAGCCGAGCTTCCCGAGCACGCCCTCGGCGACGCCGCGCAGCTTCTGCCAGTGCTGCAGCGAGCACGGCGGATGGAACGCGACCTTCGGCCGCGCGGCCTGCGCGACGAGCGGGACGAGGCCGCCGATCTCCGCGGCGACGACCTCGGCGAGATCCCGGGTCAGCTCGCCGATGCGCCGCGCCTTCGCCGCGTAGCGCGGGTCGTGCTGCAGGTGATGGCCGTACTCGCGCACCACCGCGCCGCAACCGGTGGCCGTCATCACGAACGCCTCGATGCCCTGCTCGACGTAGGGCCACCAGGCGTCGATCACCCTGCGCATGTCGTCGCGCCCGGCGTCCTGGAAGTTCAGGTGGAAGCGCAGCGCCCCGCAGCAGCCGGCGCCCGGCGCCTCCACGAGCGCGATCCCCAGGCGATCGAGGACCCGCGCCGCGGCAGCGTTCGTGTCGGGGGCGAGCGCCGGCTGCACGCAGCCGGCGAGCGCGACCATCTTCCGGGGATGCCGCGGCGCCGGCCAGCGGCCGGCGCTCGGGATCGCCGCGGGAAGCTTCTCCCGCAAGGTCGCGGGCACCAGCGGGCGCACGAGCCGTCCCAGCGCGAGCAGCGTCCGGAACACCGCGCGGCGCGAGAACAGCGTCGCGATCGCGCGCCGCGTCGCCCGCTCGAGCAGCGGCCGCGCGATGCGTCGCTCCACCAGGCCGCGGCCGATGTCGACGAGGTGACCGTATTGCACGCCCGACGGGCAGGTCGTCTCGCAGTTGCGGCAGGTGAGGCAGCGGTCGAGATGGAGCTGCGTCTTCGCCGTGATCTCGGCGCCCTCCAGCAGCTGCTTCATCAGGTAGATCCGGCCGCGCGGCCCGTCGAGCTCGTCGCCGAGGAGCTGGTAGGTCGGGCAGGTCGCCGTGCAGAACCCGCAGTGCACGCACTTGCGGAGGATCGCGTCGGCCTCCCGGCCCTCCGGGGTGTCCTTGATCCACGCGGCGAGCTTGGTCTGCATTCAGAGGTCCGGGTACATCCGCGCGCGGTTGAACACGCCGCGCGGGTCGAACTCGGCCTTGAGCCGCCGGTGGATCGTCGCGACCGCGGGCGCGAGCGGCTGGAAGACGCCGACCGCCTTGTCGCCGCCGCGGAAAAGCGTCGCATGCCCGCCGGCGCGCGCCACCCGCTCGCGGATGGCGCGCGCATCCGCCCGCGCCTTGAGCCAGCGCAGGCCGCCGCTCCACTCGACGAGCTGGCGGCCGCCGAGCGCGAGCGGCGGGGTCGCCGAGGGCACCGCCAAGCGCCAGAGCGGCTCGTCCCCCCGGAAGAACGGATCGGTCTGCTCGCGAACGCCGGCCCAGAAGCTCGCCGCCCGGTCGGCCTCCACGAGCTCCCCACCGAGCTTCGCGCGCGCCGCACGGACCGCGGCCCCGGCGCCCGAGAGGCGCACGCCGAGCTCGCCGTCGGCATAGGCGGTCGCGCTGATCGGCAACGGCCTGCCCGCCCACGCGTTCATCGTCTCGATCGCCCGGCCCTCGGGCAGCTCGAGCTTGAGCGTCGCCTCGGCGACGGGTACCGGCAGGACCTTGAGCGACATCTCGAGGACGACGCCGAGCGTGCCGAGCGATCCGGCCATGAGGCGCGAGACGTCGTAGCCGGCGACGTTCTTCATGACGCGGCCGCCGAACGCGAGGTCGTCGCCGCGGCCGTCGAGCATGCGCACGCCGAGGACGAAGTCGCGCACCGCTCCCGCCGCGGCCCGGCGCGGTCCCGCGAGCCCCGCCGCGACGACGCCGCCGATCGTCGCGCCGTCCCCGAAGCGCGGCGGCTCGAAGGCGAGCATCTGCCCGCGTGCTGCGAGCGCCGCCTCGAGCTCGGCGAGCGGGGTCCCGCAGCGCGCCGTGATCACGAGCTCGGTCGGATCGTAGGCGACGATGCCCGCGTACGCCCGGAGGTCGAGGACCTCGCCCACGAGCGACTGGCCGTAGAAATCCTTCGTGCCGCCGCCGCGCAGCCGCAGGCTCCTGCCGCCGGCGGCGGCGGCGCGAATCGCCTCCGCGTACGCCGTCAGGGGCTCAGACACGAAAAGATCTCAACGCAAAGGCGCGAAGAACGCAGAGATTCGCAAGGGGAACCCTCTTCTTCGCGTCCTTTGCGCTTCTCTGCGCCCTGGCGTTGAAGGTGTAGTCAGAACCGCGGCAGGTCGGGATGCGGCAGCTGGCCGCCGCGCACCACCATCTTCCCGTACTCGGCGCAGCGGTGGAGCGTCGGGATGTTCTTGCCCGGGTTGAGGAGCCCTTCCGGATCGAAGGCGCGCTTGACGCCGCGGAAGCGCTCGAGCTCGGGCGCGGTGAACTGCACGCACATCGAGTCGAGCTTCTCCACCCCGACGCCGTGCTCGCCGGTGATGGTGCCGCCCACCGCGACGCACTTCTCGAGCACCTCGGCGGCGAACCGCTCGGTGCGCTCGAGCTCGCCCGGGTCGTTCGCGTCGAAGAGAATCAGCGGATGCAGGTTGCCGTCGCCGGCGTGGAACACGTTCGGGCAGCGCAGGCCGTACTTCTTCTCCATCTCGCCGATGAAGCTCAGCACCTCGCCGAGCCTGGCGCGCGGAATCGTGCCGTCCATGCAGTAGTAATCGGGCGAGATCCGGCCCACCGCCGGGAACGCGGCCTTGCGGCCCGCCCAGAAGAGCTGCCGCTCGGCCTCGTCGCGCGAGACCCGGATCGCGGTGGCGCCGGAGCTCTTCAGCACCTCGACCATGCGCGCGATCTCCTCCTCGACCTCCTCCGGCGCGCCGTCGGACTCGCACAGCAGGATCGCCTTCGCGTCGAGGTCGTAGCCGGCGTGCACGAACTCCTCGACCGCACGGGTCGCCGGCTGGTCCATCATCTCGAGGCCGGCCGGCACGATGCCGGCCGCGATCACCGCCGCTACCGCGTCGCCGGCGCGCTGCAGGTCGGCGAACGACGCGAGGATCACGCGCGCGGCCTCGGGCTCGGGGATGAGCCGCAGCGAGACCTCGGTGGTCACCGCGAGCATGCCTTCGGACCCGGTCACGAGGGCGGCGAGGTCGTAGCCGGGCGCGTCGGGCGCCTCCGAGCCGAGCTCGAGCAGCTCGCCCTCGATCGTGAACCCGCGCACGCGAAGCACGTTGTGCACGGTGAGGCCGTACTTGAGGCAGTGCACGCCGCCCGAGTTCTCGGCCACGTTGCCGCCGATGGTGCACGCGATCTGCGACGACGGATCGGGGGCGTAGTGCAGGTCGTACGGTGCCGCCGCCTCCGAGACGGCGAGGTTCCGCACCCCCGGCTGGACGCGCGCGATCCGCGCCACCGGGTCGACGGCGAGGATGCGCTTCATCTTGGCGAGCGCGAGCAGCACGCCCTCGCCGGAGGGCAACGCGCCGCCCGAGAGCCCGGTGCCGGCGCCGCGCGCGACGACCGGCACCTTCAGCTCGTGACAGGTCCGGAGCACGAACCGCACCTCGTCCTCGTCCGCCGGCAGCGCGACCACCATCGGCAGCTCGCGGTAGGCGGACAGGCCGTCGCACTCGTAGGGGCGCGTGTCCTCCTCCTGGAAGAGGACGGCGCCGGCCGGCAGCCCCGCCTTCAGGCGACCGGCGACCTCCGCCTGGCGGATGCGGTCGATGCCTTTCGGCCGGACGCTCATGCGCTACGCTCAGCTTTTCGCCACTTCGTGCTTGCCCATCAGCTCGAGCGCCTTCACCAGCCCCGAGTGGTCCCAGCCGGCGCCGCCGTTCGCGACGCACGCGCTGAAGAGCTGCTGGGTGCCGGCGGTGTTCGGGAGCGCGAGCCCGAGCGCGCGCGCGCCGGCGAGCGCGAGGTTGAGGTCCTTCTGATGCAGCTCGATGCGGAAGCCCGGCTGGAAGGCGCGCTTGATCATCCGCTCGCCGTGCACCTCGAGGATCCGCGAGGCGGCGAAGCCGCCCATCAGCGCCTGCCGCACCTTCGCCGGATCGGCGCCCGCCTTCGAGGCGAAGAGCAGCGCCTCGCCCACGGCCTCGATCGTCAGCGCGACGATGATCTGGTTCGCCACCTTGCAGGTCTGCCCGTCGCCGACGCCGCCGACCAGCGTGATGTTCTTGCCCATCAGCTCGAAGTGCGGCTTGACGCGGGCGAACGCCGCCTCGGTGCCGCCGACCATGATCGTCAGCGTCGCGCCCTTGGCGCCGACCTCGCCGCCCGACACCGGCGCATCGAGATAGTCGCAGCCGAGCTCGGCGATCCGCTGCGCGAACTCCTTGGTCGCGAGCGGCGCGATCGAGCTCATGTCGACGACGGTTTTTCCCGGCGCGGCCCGGTCCGCGCGCCCCAGGGTCAGGCCCTCGGCGACCCCGCCCGGCCCGAACAGCACCTTCTCGACGTCCGGCGTGTCCGGGACCATGAGAAAGATCGTGTCGGCTTTTTGGGCGACCTCCTTCGGCGAGCCGCAGGGCTTGCCGCCCTTGTCCTTGAGCTCCGGCGCCACGCCCGAGCGGCTGTGCAGATAGAGCTCGTGCCCCGCCGCGATGAGATGCCCGGCCATGGGCTTGCCCATGATGCCGAGGCCGATGAATCCGAGCTTCGCCACCTTGACCTCCTATTTTGTGTGCCGCTTGAGCCAGCCGAGCGAGGCCGCCGTGCCCTTCGCCGGCACGTACTCGGCGCTGATCCAGCCCGCGTAGCCGACGCGGTCGAGCCAGTCGAACAGGAAGTCGAAGTTCACCTCGCCGGTGCCCGGCTCGTGGCGGTCGGGCACGTCGGCGAACTGGACGTGGCCGATGTGCGCGAGATTCGCTTCGATCGTCTTCGCGACATCGCCTTCGACGATCTGCATGTGGAAGATGTCGTACTGGATCTTGAGGTTCGCCGAGCCCACCGCGCCGATGAGCTCGAGCGCCTGCCGCGTCGTGTTGAGGTAGAAGCCCGGGACCGTGCGCGGATTGACCGGCTCCATCACCAGCGTCACGCTCTCCTGCGCGAGCGCCGCGGCGGCGTAGCGCAGGTTCTCGACGAGGCTCGCGCGCACCCGCTCCGGATCGGCGTCCTTGGGCGCGATGCCGGCGAGGCAGTTCACGCGCGGGCACTTCAGCGTCCGCGCGTAGCCGATCGCCTTCGCCACGCCGTCGCGGAACTCGGCGGTCCGGTCGGGATGGCAGGCGATGCCGCGCTCGCCCTTTTCCCAGTCGCCGGGAGGGAGATTGAAGAGCACGACCTCGACGCCGGCCGCCTTAACCGCGGCCTCGAGCGCGGCGTGTTCGTACGGGTACGGGAAATGGAACTCCACGGCGCGGAAGCCGGCCTGGCGGGCGGCGTCGAACCGCTTCAGGAAGTCGAGCTCGGTGAAGAGAAAGCTCGTGTTCGCGGCGAACTTCGGCATGCGGCGTTCCTCCGGCGGAAGTTCGATGCTAGTGGCGCGGCCTGCGAGCGTCAACCGCGCGCCGCGCGTGGCGCTCCGGATCGCCGCGGCGCCGGCGCGCGCACCGCCCCCGGCGAGCGCCGCCTTGCTACCATTCGCGCACCGCGCCTCTGCTCGCCGACGTGCCGACGCTGCAACAGCAACTGTTCCCTTTCGCGTTCTGGTGGCGCCGCGTCGACCGCGCGAGCCTCCGCGCGGACGGGACCGCGGCGCTGGTCGGCGCGATCGTCGTCCTGCCGCAGGGCGTCGCCTTCGCCACGCTCGCCGGGCTCCCGCCGCAGTACGGCCTCTACTGCGCCATGGTGCCGGCGATCGTGGCGGCGCTCTTCGGCTCGTCGTGGCACGCGGTCTCGGGCCCGACCACCGCGATCTCGCTCTTCGTCTTCGCCACGCTCACGCCGCTCGCCGAACCCGGGTCGGCCGAGTACATCAGCCTCGCCCTCACCCTGTCGTTCATGTCCGGCGTGCTGATGCTCGTGATGGGCGCGCTGCGGATGGGCACGCTCGTGAACTTCGTGTCGCACTCGGTCGTCATCGGCTTCACCGCCGGCGCCGGAGTGCTCATCATCGCGAGCCAGCTCCGCGCCTTTTTCGGGGTCGAGGCGCCGCGGGGCGATTCGTTCCTGAGCTCGCTCACGGCGTTCGTCCGGGCGGCTCCGGACGCGCACCCCTACGTCATCGGCGTGGGCCTGCTCACGCTCGCCGTCGCCGTCCTCTCCCGACGCTACGTGCCGAGGATCCCGCACATGCTGATCGCGATGGCGGTGGGCGGGCTAGGCGCGTACGCGCTCGGGCGGCTGCTCGGTGCCGACGCGACCGGGATCCGGACGCTCGGGGCGCTGCCGAGCGCGCTGCCGTCGCTCTCGTACCCGGCGCTCGACGCCGGCACGATCAAGAGCCTCGCCGGCATCGCCGTCGGAGTGACGGTGCTCGGGCTGACGGAGGCGCTCTCCCTCGCGCGCGCGATCGCGCTCAGGTCCGGACAGCGGATCGACGCCAACCAGGAGTTCATCGGGCAGGGACTGAGCAACATCGCCGCGAGCTTCTTCTCGGGCTATCCGTCGTCGGCATCCTTCAACCGGTCGGGGCTCAACTACGAGAGCGGCGCGCGCACCCCGCTCGCGGCGGCGCTGTCGGCGGTGTTCCTGGTCGTCCTGATCCTCGGCGTCGCGCCGCTCGTCGCGTTCCTGCCGCTCGCCTCCATGGCGGCGGTCCTGTTCCTCGTCGCGTGGGGGCTGTTCGACTTCCCGACGATCCGCAGGATCCTGCGCACGAGCCGGCAGGAGGCGATGGTGCTGGTCGCGACCTTCGCCGCGACGCTGCTCATGAACCTCGAGATGGCGATCCTGGTCGGCGTCATCCTGTCGCTGATGATGTATCTCAACCGCACCTCGCGCCCGACCATGCGCAGCCTCGTCCCCGACCCGCGCCACACCGAGCGCAAGCTCGCGCCGGTCGAGGGGGAGCTCCGGGAGTGTCCGCAGCTGAAGATCCTGAGCGTGGAGGGCTCCATCTATTTCGGCGCCGTGAACCACGTCGACACGCACTTCGATACCCTGCGCGAGGTCACCCCCGAGCAGAAGCACCTGCTGCTCGTTGCGCGCAACGTCAACTTCGTCGACCTCGCGGGCGCGGAGCTGCTCGTCCACGAGGCGCGGCGCCGCCGGGCGATGGGCGGCCGGCTCTACCTGTACGGGCTCAGGCAGCCGGTGGAGAGCGCGCTCGGCGGGAGCGGCTTCATGCCCGAGATCGGGGAGGAGAACGTGTTCCGCAACAAGTACGACGCGATCAGCGGCGTCTTCGCGCGCCTCGACCGCGACATCTGCGCCCGCTGCACCGCGCGCATCTTCCGCGAGTGCAAGACCCTGCCGCCGCCGGCGGCCGACGCGCCGGCTTCCCCGGGCTAGTGCCATGACCGCCCTCGATCCCCACGCCGCCGCGCTCCTCGCGCTGACCGTGATCGCGTTCGTGCTGTTCACGCGCGACCGCCTGCCGCTCGAGACCACGAGCATCGGCGTGCTCGCGACGCTGGCGCTCGGCTTCCAGCTCTTCCCCTACGAGCGCGCCGGCGAGCCGTTCGCGCCGGCCCAGCTCTTCCTCGGCTTCGGCCACGAGGCGCTGGTCGCGATCTGCGCGCTGATGATCATCGGCAAGGCGCTCGCCGCCACCGGCGCGCTCGACCCCGTCGCCCGGGGGATCGCGCGGCTGTGGTCCAAGTCGCCGGGGCTCGCGCTGGCCGCCGTGCTCGTCTTCTGTTTCCTCGCGAGCGGCGTGATGAACGACACGCCGATCGTGGTGCTGATGATGCCGATCCTCCTGAGCGTCGCGATGCGGACCGGCAGCCCCGCGGGGCGGACGCTCCTGCCGATGAACTACGCCGTGCTGATCGGCGGGATGGCGACCTCGATCGGGACCTCGACCAACCTGCTCGTGGTCGCGATCGCCGCCGATCTCGGGGTGCGCCGCTTCCAGGTGTTCGACTTCTATCCGGTGGCGATGCTCGCCGGCATCGGCGGCATCCTGTATCTGTGGCTCGTGCTGCCGCACATGCTCGCCAAGCGGGCGAGCCCGCTGCAGCAGGGGCCGCCGCGCCGGTTCGCCGCGATCCTGTACCTCGGCGAGCAGGGCTTCGCCGACGGCCGCGCGCTCTCCGAAGTGCGCGAGAAGACCGGCGGCCGGATCCGGATCGAGCAGGTGGAGCGCGCGAAGGATCTGTTCCTCGCCCGCCTCCCGTCGGTCGTGCTGCGCGCCGGCGACCGGCTGCACGTGTCCGACACCCCGGAGAATCTCAAGGAGTTCGAGAAGGTCCTCGGCGCGACGCTCTACGACCCGAAGGACCTCGAGCACCCGGTCGACGACGAGCACCCGCTCAAGGCCGGCGACCAGCACCTCGCACAGCTCGTCGTGACCGAGGACTCGCTGCTGAACCGCACGACGCTGTCGCGGCTGCGGTTCGGCGACGTCTACGGCGTCACCGTGCTCGCGCTCCACCGCACCTCCGGCGGCACGCGGACCAAGCCGCAGGAGATCGGCGACACGGTCCTCCAGGTGGGCGACGTGCTGCTCGTGCAGGGCGACGCGGCCAAGCTGCGCGATCTGCGCGAGAGCACCGGCATCCTCGCGCTCGACGAGACGATCCCGCTGCCGCGCTCGAGCAAGGCGCCGATCGCGCTCGCCGTGATCGCGGTCGTCGTCGCGGCCGCGGCGACGAAGCTCGTCCCGATCGCGGTCGGTGCGCTCGCCGGCGTCGTGGTGCTGGTCGCGACCCGCACCCTGACCTGGAAGGAGGCCGCCGCCTCGTTGAGCACCAAGGTGATCCTGCTCGTCGCGGCGAGCCTCGCGCTCGGCCACGCGCTGACCGTCACCGGCGGCACCGATTTCGTCGCTGCCGAGTTCCTGCGGCTCGTGCGGGTCCTGCCGCCCGAAGGCGTGCTCGCGGCCCTCATGCTGCTGATGGCGCTCATCACGAACTTCGTGTCGAACAACGCCGCGGCGGCGATCGGCACCCCGATCGCCGTCAGCATCGCCGCGAGCCTCGGGGCCGCGCCGGAGCCGTTCGTCCTGGCGATCCTGTTCGGGGCCAACCTGTGCTACGTGACGCCGATGGCCTACCAGACGAACCTGCTCGTGATGAGCGCCGCCGGCTACCGGTTCGGCGACTTCGTCCGCGGCGGCGCGCCGCTGCTCGTCCTCATGTGGGCGTCGCTCTCCCTGCTCCTGCCGCGCTTCTTCCCGCTGTTCTGAGGACCGCGATCCGATGAGGAGCGCCTACCGCAGCGTGCCGTCGTTCGTCACCAAGGACGGCTCGGACGTCCGCGAGCTCATGCATCCCGCGGTGCATGGCAACCGCGCGCAGAGCCTCGCCGAGGCCACCGTCGCCCCGGGCCAGCGGACGGCGCTGCATCGCCACCGCGTCACCGAGGAGATCTATCACTTCACCGCCGGCGCCGGCGCGATGACGCTCGGCGCCGAGCGCTTCGCGGTGCAGGCCGGCGACACGGTGTGCATTCCGCCGGGCACGCCGCATTGCGTCGAGAACACCGGGACCGGGCCGCTGCGGATCCTGTGCGCGTGCGCGCCGGCCTACGCGAGCGACGACACCGATCTCCTCTAGCAGCCTGATGCAAAACGCACGGAATCATTCCCCGGAAGCCGAGTCGAAAGCGCAGCGGCGTTAATAGCGGAGAATAAGCTCATGCGCGGTCGAGTCGATCCCCAGGAGTCGATGTTCAGCTACTTCTCGCCGGAGTCGCGGGTTCCCGAGGGGCATCCGCTTCGGCGGATCAAGCAGCACGCCGATGCGGTACTGGGTTCGAT
>Ga0187892_10003589_pt1 | contig 28020 bp, 23 predicted proteins | sample MA1701073metaG_FD_139345 | JGI IMG/M metagenome (GOLD analysis project Ga0187892, IMG submission 139345) | Bio-ooze microbial communities from a basaltic lava cave in the Kipuka Kanohina Cave System on the Island of Hawaii, USA - MA170107-3 metaG ... | reverse complement strand
GAGCCGCGATCTGCGTGAGTTGGTCTGAGGCGCGCCTCGCTAGTGATGTCTCGCTGCTGCACCTCGAATCGAGCTGACCCACGACCCATCAGCCTGTTCGTCTTGAAATCACCTTCCCTTTTGGAGTAGTGGCCCGCAGTGACACGGGGGGATGAGATGAGTGTCCGCGCCGTACGTGTGTCAGTTTTGCTCTACGGCGTGAAGTCGCGCTTCGGCGCCTGTCCCGTTCCCCGGCGAATCCAACGAGCGCCGCGCGCCGGTTTGTAACGACCGCGCGCGGGGGAGGAACTGATATGGCCAAGACTCTCTTCGAAACGTTGGCCGGCTACCCGTCGCCCGGAGCCGCGCAGCCCGAAGGGATGCCCGATATCCTCGGCGGACCGACTCCGACGCCGCAACCGCCGTCGCACGGCGAACGCACCGAGGATCAGTTCCCCGCGATCATCGCTCAGCTCCAAGCCGAAGCCGACAAGGACCCGGCGATGGCCAAGAAAATGGCCGACGCCTTCGGAATTCCCGACGATCCCGTCCTGCTGCGCCAACGGCTGGAGGAAACCAGAAAGCTGGTCGAAAAATCCAAAGACTCCGAGCTGCTCGGCCCTGGCGGCGCTCCCACGATCGACTACGAAGACCGGTATCGGCCGGACTTGCTGGGTGTGCCCAAGGACTTCGGTCCGGCATACATCAAGCAACACGTGGCCGAACGTCTATGGAAGGATCTCTCCGCGATTGATCTCGATGCGAAGTCGAGCCAGTTCGAGGATGACAGCTTCCTCGGCGTCGCCGGCTGGATTCTCTTCAACGGCCTCGAAGCGGTGAAGGTTCCGCGCGGCGAGGGATTCGCCGAGCGCTTCGGGGAAATTCCGGGTGCTCAGCCTTTTCGCCGTCACGACCCACATCCATTCGTCTATCCACTCGCAGCGCCAGCTGACGGCGACCGCCTGCGTGTCGCTTTGTTCGCCGACTTCGGCACGGGCCTCGGCCACGCGCGTTTCATCGGTCGCCAGATCCAGGTGGACGGCTATCACGCGGCCGTGCATCTGGGCGACGTCTACTATACCGGCACGTCGAAGCAGTACGACGAGTACTTCATCCAGCCCCTCGCGCCCGCGATCCAGAACGGCACCAAGCTCTTCATCATTCCCGACAACCACGACGGCTACTGCGGCTTTCACGCCTACACGGCCTTCATTGATAGGCTGGGCATTCAAAAGGGAAGCTACTTCGCGATCGAGACGGAGCACGTGCAGTTCATCGGCATGGATACGATCTGGCACGGCGATCGCGGTCGCATCCAGGACGGCAAGCTGCTCGCCTGGCTCAAGGCGCGTTTCAAAGCCGGCCGCGACGCCGGCCGCGCCAACATCCTGCTCACCGGCCACGAGCCTTACGAGTTCGGCAAAGGCGAGCACACCGGGTTGAACAACGATGTCATGGCGCTGTCGCGCGACTCGGTCGACCTGTGGTTCTGGGGCAACACCCACTACTGCGCCCTGTTCGGGCCGGGGCTCGACAAGAAGACTCCGTACTTCGGCAGTTGCATCGGTCATGCCGGCTATCCTTATAAGCGACTGGTTCGTGACGACGCCGCGAAGAGCGCCGCGCCTGTCGTCTGGGCGGAGTATGGAAGTCGCTATGAACCGGAGGGAGACGTCAGGAAAGATCGCGGCATGAACGGCTTCTGTTCCTTCGAGATCGAAGCCAACGGCGACGTCGAGTTGCGCTACGTCGACTGGCGTGGTCACGACCGCTGCACGGCGCGCTTCAAGAAACAATCGAACGGTCGCCTGCAGCTCGCAGGCGGCGTCGTCGATCACACAAGCTGAAGCGGCGAGCGGGGAGGAGTATGTCGAACTATCTTCCGCACTACGACGAGCTGTACGTCGTCAGCGACATCCACATGGGTGGCGCCGGCGACTTCCAGATTTTCAACAGGGGAGGGCGTCTCGCCAACCTCGTGCGGTACATCGCCAGCCAACGTCCCGATGGCGAAGTCGCGCTGTTGCTCAACGGCGATATCATCGATTCCCTCGCCGAGGACCTGGCGCCCGACTACGTCGCTCTCGATACCGACAAAGCGCTGCGAATGATGGACCGCATCTACAAGGATGCTTCGTTCTCCATGGTCTGGGATTCCTTCGCCGAATTCGTCCGAACCAAGGGCCGTACACTGGTGTTGGTCATCGGCAACCATGACATCGAGCTGGCGTTGCCGCCGGTGGAAGCGTCGGTGCGCGAACGCCTGGCAGGCGGTTTGGCCGCCGCGAACGGGCGGATCGTCTTCGCCACCCATGGCGGTGGCTTTGCCTGTACCGTCGGTGTGTCACGCGTGTTCTGCACCCACGGCAACGAGGTCGACGGTTGGAACATGGTCGACTACACCAAGCTCGGCGAGCTGGCGAACGCCATGAACGCCGGCCGCCGCCCGGATTCGGCCAAGTGGGAGCCCAACGCCGGCACACGCCTGGTCATCGACGTGATGAACGCGGTGAAGCGCAAGTATCCCTTCGTCGATCTGCTGAAGCCGGAAACCAAGCCGGTGCTTGCGACCCTCCTTACCCTCGAGCGCGGCTTGACCAAGCGCGTCCTACCGCACCTTCCCGGCGTTGTGTGGAAGAAGATCGGCGGCGACAGACAGGTGCGCGACCTGCTGTCGGCCGGCGGCGACCTTTCGCAGGTATCCGCGGATCGTGTCGCCGGTGTCGTCATGACCGAGCTCCTCGGCCCAAGTCTCGGTGGCAGGGTCGACAGCGTGCGTCCGAAAGACGAGGACAGCTTGTTGCTGCGTGCCGAGCGTACGTTCAACAAGAAGGAAGCGGCAAAATCGGCCGACGACGACGACATCGAGACACTCGGCGTGTTTGACATCGTCGCTTCGCGGCTCGGATTGATCGATGAAGTCGAAGGCCTGCGGCGCGCGCTCGACGATTGGCTGAAGGACGACAAAACCTTCGACATCCGCAACGAGGACGACCCGACCTACACCGAGATCATCAAGCGCGTCGGCGCCGACGTCGATTTCGTCGTTACCGGACACACGCACCTGGCGCGTGAAATCGAATTCAAGCCCAAGCGCCACTACTACAACTGCGGCACCTGGATCCGTTTGCTGCGGCTGACCAAGGAAGTCTTGGGCGACGAAAAGAAATTCAAGAGCAAAGTCTTCGAGGTTTTCCAGAGGAAGAGCATGGCCGAGCTCGACGGTGCCAAGATACCCGGACCCAAGGGGCAAGAGGTCTCCCTGGTGTTCGACCGCACCAACGTCGTCCGCATCTTTGACGACCACGGCACGGCGCGCGGCGAGCTGCTGCGCGCCGGCGACGGCAGCCAGAAGGGGAGCGTGAATCTCACGCTCGAATCGCAGGTGAAACCATGAGCGTCGTATCGTTCCACGACGTGCGCCTCGAAGTTGTCCGTCCCGGCAAGCCCCACAACCAGTTGCTGTCGCCGTTGACGCCGTACATGGCGCTGTGCGGCGAGGGCTCGCCGGTGACCTTCCACGTCGGCTTCGAGCACCATCAACTGCTCTCGCGTCTGGACCGCTTGCGCTACATCAGCGTGACCGCCGACGGCGTCGAGCGGGTTCCGGAGCGCATGCGCCAGGCGGAGTTGGCGCAGCTGGGCCAGGACATCGCACGCGTTCTGTTCGACATCCCGACATTGTCTACGGCTCTGGCGCGCGCCCAGGGGACCGGCGTGAGCGATGTGCGCGAGTCCGGCGGCAACGTCGTCCACCTGCGCCTCATCCTGTCCGGTTCCGAGCTGGCTCTGATTCCCTTCGAGCTGGCGGTCGCGCCGCAAGGCTACCCGGGCGAGGGCGTCGAGTTCTGCCTGCAGTCGAGCCTGCCGATCGTTCTGACGCGCGAGATTCATCGCGACCGGCCGCAAACCATCGGCTGGGGGCAACAGGGGGCGCCGAAGATCCTTTTCATCTGGGCCGCACCGGACGGCATGACGGTGCCGGCCGAAGAGCACGTCCGCGCCTTGCGCGCCGCCGTCGAGCCATGGACGAATCGCGTCGTGACGCAGGGCGCGGGGGCCGACGGCACCGATGCCGATGCGAAACGGCTCGAGTTCGTCAAGGAACGCTTGCGCTTGTTGCCCAACGCCAGCGTCGAGCAGATCTACAAGATGTGCGCCGCCGAGCGCTTCACTCACGTGCACATCCTCGCGCACGGCGACTCCTACGACGACGGCGGCGCGCAGCGCTATGGCGTCGCTCTCTGCGACGACAAGGATCCGGCGCGAAAGGCAGTCGTCAACGGCAAGCGCCTGGCGAAGGCGCTGCTGGCGGAGAACGCCAAGGGTGTCGGCCGCTCACATCCCCTGGTGGTCACCCTCGCCACCTGCGATGCCGGCAACCAGAGCCAGGTGCTCATTCCCGGCGGCAGCATCGCGCACCAGCTCCACGACGAAGGCATCCCGTGGGTCTTCGCTTCGCAGTTCCCGCTGACCAAGAGCGGCTCGGTGCGTATGACCGAGACCCTGTACAAGCGCCTGCTGCGCGGCGACGATCCGCGCCAGGTCCTGTTCGAGCTACGCCGCGAGCTCTTCCGCAGCGGTGCCCACGATCACGACTGGGCCAGCCTGGTTGCGTACTCCTCGGTGCCGGCCAGCTTCGACGACGAGGTTGCCGACTACTGTTGGCGGCAGACCAAGGGAGCAATTGAAGTCTGTTTGCGTTACGCCGATGAGATCACCGCGGACAGCAAATCGAAGGTGCCGGCAGATCTCAGGAAGGAAATGGAGGGCGTGGCAGGGGAAGTGCGCGAGTGGCTGCAGATGTCGCGCGATCGCATGCCGCGCGGGAACTCCCCGCATGCGCGCTTGCAGCGTGCCGAGATCATCGGCATGCACGGCTCGACGATCAAACGCGTTGCCTTGATGACGCAGAAGATCAACGAAAAGGACGAAGCTCTCGACGGAATCTATCAGGAAGCGCTTGATTGGTATCGCCAAGCGATGAACGAGGCGGGCTCGGTTATCGACAAGTACTACTGGACCGCGACCCAGTACTTATCCCTCTGCGCCGTCCGCAACCGGCCGAAGGACGAAGATTCCTACGAGCTCGCAAGGCGCTTGGCGGCACGCGATCTCCAAGTCGCCACCGACAACAGCACGAAAGCATGGGCACACGCGACCGTCGCGGAGCTCGAGATGCTCGGCCCGTATCATGGCCGTCCATCCACCGAGCCGATCGTCGAAACGGTCAAGGAACACTGTCGGCAGATCATCGCCCTGACCGGCCCGGGATCGTTCGAAATCAGCTCGACGATGCGTCAATTCAACCGATACCTGACCTACTGGCGCGAGGATGCGGAGCGGCGCGCAGTCGCACAGGCAGCAGTCGACGTCCTGGCGCCATTCGCGGCCGACGGCACGTCGCGCGGCTGAGAGCCAATCTCCCTTCGGATTGCGGTAGTATCTCACTTCGATTCGTCCGGCGCAGATCGATCGTTCAACCCCCTCTCCATCTCTCCCCCGTTGCCGGAGTTGGCAACAGGGGAGAGGGCCGAAGGCGACCCAGGCACACACCGCCGGTTTGACGGCTTCTCGTCTCTGGGCGACAACGCCCGCAATGGACTTGGGAGCCGTATGAGAATCCGTCACGTTGCAACTACATTCGTTGCATTGGTTACAATCGCCTGCGCCGAGCCCCAGAAAACCGCGGCGCCAGAAACATCAGCGGACACCGAGGCTGCCGACGAGGACGGCTTCACCGCCGCCACCCAAGCGACCATCGACGCCAACGCCAAGTTCGGCGCGGCTCTGCCGCTCGACGAAACGATCGACATTGAAGAAGCACAGCGCGGGCTGATCGCCAGCGATCCGGCGATGGCGATCGCCATGCCCAACGGCAAGACCTGGAGTCAACGGGTATTCGCCTTCGTCAACGGTGGTCCGCCTGCCAGCGTCAACCCGAGCCTGTGGCGGCAGGCGAAGCTCAACGGCAACCATGGTCTCTTTCAGGTGACCGAGGGCGTCTACCAGGTGCGCGGCTACGACGTCTCCAACATGAGCTGGATCCGCGGCAATAGCGGATGGATCGTTGTCGATCCGCTGACCAGCGTCGAAAGCGCGACGGCGGCGACGGCACTCGCACGTAACCATCTCGGCAACGACCCGGTCGTCGCCGTGATCTTTACGCACAGCCACGTCGATCACTTCGCCGGCGTGAAAGCCGTACTGCCCGCCGACGGCGCCGGCAACGTGCGCATCGTCGCGCCGAAACGCTTCATCGAGGAAGTCACCAGTGAGAACGTTCTCGCCGGCACTGCCATGGCGCGCCGCGCGACGTTCCAGTTCGGTACCAACTTGCCCTACGGCCCGCGCGCCTACGTCGACACCGGCCTCGGCAAGCAACCGCTCGCCGGTACCGCAACGCTGGCCTTACCGACCGACGACGTCGACCACACTCCGCAACCGATGACCCTCGACGGCGTCGACTTCATCTTCCAGTACACGCCGGAGTCGGAAGCTCCCGCCGAGCTCGCGTTCTACCTGCCGGCTCGAAAGGCCTACTGCGGCGCCGAGATCGTCAATCGCACGATGCACAATCTCTACACCCTGCGCGGCGCCAAGGTGCGCGATGCGCTCAAATGGAGCGGCTATATCGGCGACGCCATCCAGCGGTTCGGCGATGTTGAGGTCGTGTTTACCAGCCACAACTGGCCGACCTTCGGACACGATCGTTCCGTCGCCTTCTTGAAAGGACAACGCGATACCTACCGCTACATCCACGATCAGACGCTGCGACTGGCAAACCAGGGCTTCACGCCGCGCGAGATCGCCGAGCAACTCGAGCTCCCGCCGCAGCTTGGACGCACCTTCGCCAATCGCGGTTACTACGGCACGCTGCGCCACAACGCCAAAGCGGTGTACCAGTTCTATTTCGGCTGGTACGACGCCAATCCCGCCAACCTCAATCCGCTGCCACCGGAGGAGCTGGGCGCGAAGTACGTCGAAGCCCTGGGCGGCGCCGCCGCAGTGAAGGAGAAGGCGCGCGCCGCCTTCGATCGCGGCGAGTATCGTTGGGTGGCAACGCTGCTCGACCATCTTGTCTTCGCCGCGCCCGACGATGCCGAGGCTCGTGCGCTTCTTGCGCGCACCTACGATCAGCTCGGTTATCAAGCCGAAAGCGGCGTGTGGCGCGCGGTCTATCTCAGCGGCGCCAACGAGCTACGGCACGGAGTACCGGAAAGTCGCCTCAATCCGCGCTCGGCCTCGGGCATTCTCGAACGCATTCCGCTGCAGCTCTTCTTCGCCGCAATGGCCACCCGACTCAACGGTCCGAAAGCGGCCGAAACCGATCCGGTCACCTTGAATTTCGTCTTTACCGATGTCGGCGAGACCCATGTCTTGCAACTCGAGAACGCGGTGCTGCACCACTATCTGCGTGAAGCCGATGCGAACGCCGCCGCCACTGTCAAGCTGACGCGCGGCATGTTTCTCAGACTCGGATTGGGTGATATCGGGTTGCGCGAGCTGATCTTCTCCGACGACCTGACGGTCGAAGGCAGCCGCACGGCGGTGCTGTCGTTCTTCTCGCTCTTCGATGCGATCACCAGCGACTTCGCGATCGTGACGCGGTGATCGATCCTCCCGGCGGGAGCGGGTCTGCCTCTACTCAAACCGCTTCGTCACCGAGAAGATCACCAGAAAGTCGGCGAAGCTGGCGTCGCCGTGAACGTCGACGCCGGTGTACTGGCCTTCTCCTCGGCGACGCTCGGCTCGCGGTTCCCGCACTGCGCATGAGTGGTCAACACACCCTTGCCCACGGAACGAACCATTCAGAGGTCACACAGGGCAAATCCGAGAATGGGGATCTTCCTCCTTTTTCAAAGGAGGACCGAGGAGGATTTGCATCTTGTACCTTTCGCCGGCTGCAGGGACGGATCCGTCGCTGGTGAAGACGGCGCCCGGCTACCTAGTGACGGAAGAGCGCCATCGCAAGGCGAGCTAATCCCTGTCGGTCAAAATCCTCCTCGGCTATCGCGCTACTGGCGTGATTGCCGACTTGTAGCGTAAAAACGGACTATCGGTGGAGGACCTCATGGAAACCGTCAACGATCCTCGCAGCTACTACGCAGTTGAGCGCCGAGCAGAACATGCCGTCCGCCCGGGCTTTCGAATCCACGAGCTTCAGATATCTCCCACGCAGACGGTTCCTTGGCACTACCACAGCAATATTCAGGACACCTTCTACGTGCTCGAAGGGCGTCTCCGGATCTTCCTGCGCGAACCGAAGGAGGAGGTGCAGCTTGCCCCTGGCGAAACGTACATCGTCCGCGCGCGGCGGCCGCACCTCGTCACGAATGGCGGCGACAGGTCGGCCACTATTCTGGTCCTGCAAGGCATTGGCGAGTATGACTTCGTGCCTCTCACTTGATCGCTGACTGTCGAAGAGAATCTTGAAATCAGTGGAGCCTGAACGCGCTCGCCCCATGGCAATTGTCAAGAATGGCAAGCCTAGTCGCTTTGGGCGTTGGATCCTTCGCCTCCCGTTCATTGTCTACCGCCTGGGTCTCCTCGGGGGCGAGCGTTTGTTCGGTCAGCACTGGCTGGCGCTGACGACGAAGGGTCGCCGCACCGGCAAACCGCACATCGTCCTTCTCGATGTCGTGGGTCATGATTCGAGCTCTGATCGTTTCTACGTTCAGCCGGGCTGGGGTGATCGATCCGACTGGGTTCTCAATGCGCGTGCCTGTCCGCAGGTCACCGTGCAGGTCGACCGGAGAAAGTTTCAAGGCCGAGTGGTCGACGTGTCTGGAGCCGAAGGAGCGAAGGTCCTTCACGCGTTCGCAACCAAGCACTGGTTCCAAGCGATGTGGGTAACGTGGCTCAATCCGGCGCTGAAACCGCCGGCGGACAACCCCGCTGACGCAATCGACTGGCTTGCAGCACACGTCCTGGTGTTCGCGATCGACCCGATCGACGACGGGGCCGTCTCGAAGCCTGCCCTGAGCCGCGTCGAAGGGACGAGCGGAGCCTCACCCTTGAAACATGGAATCTGAAACTTGAAACTTCCGGTTCAGCCCTTGAGCACCCCTTCCGATTGGCTGCTGGATGTCGACGTCGTGGCCCAGCGCTTTGTGGCTTGCGAATTGTCCCACAAGGAGTGGACGCACCTCGCGCACCTGGCCGTCGGAACCTGGCACGTGCACCGCTTCGGCCCGGACGAAGCACTGAGTCGTTTGCGCGCCGGCATCCGGCGCCTGAACGACAGCCACGGCACGATCAACTCGTCGACCAGCGGCTACCACGAGACCATCACTTGTGCGTACGTGACTCTACTTGCGGAGTTCGATCGGCGCTGTCCGGCGGAGATGCCATTGCGCGAGCGTGTGAGCTCGGTGATCAACGGCCCACTGGCTGCTAGGGATCTATTGTTCCGCTTCTACTCTCGCGATTGTCTAATGTCGCCCGCCGCGCGGGCGCAGTGGGTAGAACCGGATCTTGCTCCAATCCGACTGCACGACTAGCGCGCTGCGCCCCGCTCGTGTGCGACAGCTGTGAGCTCCGAGAACCGGAGGGCCCCAGGAGTCCTTATGTTGTCAAGGACACCGGCGACGGCGGCGATGCATTGCTCTCGCCGATACCGGCGGCTACATTAGATTGAGCTGAGGTTAAGCCTTTGCCTCAGCCTCAGCCTCAGCCTCAGCCTTCCGAGGTGCGAGCCTCGGAGCCAAGGTTGAGCTGGAGGAGAAGGACCTCGGATTCGGGGGCGATTTGGTTTCGACGGAGGTTTGGAAGGATCAGGTTGCGTGCACGGGATCCTGGGTACCGTTTAACAACCCCAGGGCTGCTTAACCGCAGACGAACCACTAGCACTGGCCGCCTAAGGGCAGCCACGTTCGCCTTGTCCGCGCCCGTAGGGTGAGAGCGAGCGACGCAAATCGGGATAAGTGGCGGCGCGTGCTCGAGCGCCGCCGCCGACAATTTTGAGCTGGCCACCGAGAATCCCGCCCGCGGGAGTCGAGGACGGCGAGAACCAAAACGCGAGGCTACGCACGTAGAGATCTAATCTGACCGCCTTCGGACGGGGGTTCGATTCCCCCCGCCTCCACTTTAAGCTCTTGATAAGATTATAGTTCTGAAATCACTGGGGCCTATTTTCAGAATCTATCTCCAACCAAATCGCAAGCTTATCGATCTTTCCGCCAGATTGCGCTGGTAAGCGCTGAGATGAGCTGCCTCGTGATGCGAACTCTGCCGGTCCAGTCGAAGCTATCTGAAAGACCCTCGCAACCGACTAGAAGTATCAGAGTTGCGCGCTCCTCAAGCACCAAGATCACGACCTTCCTTTCCGTTCAATGACCTTGATCCGTCCATGAAGATTCGGATTCGACCCAACCAGGCTGCGATACGCAGCCACTACCTCCGCGCTGCGTTGGCAGTGGCGCGCGGCGGACTCCAGCGCCGACAGGTACTTGAAATCCCGATGATGTGCCGGCAGGCCTGCAACGAATAAATTGAAAGCCAGGTCGTAGGCCTGCAGACGGTGGCATTCCCAGGCGACACGACCGGCAACGCGCGGTGCCCACTGCGGCAGCCTTTGCCCGACGAAACGCCGCGCTTCAGCGCCACGGCCGGTCTCGATCAGACGCCGGATGTAAGCCGGCAACATCTCGGGCGCGACCTCCTCCCCCAGTTCCTGCAGCGTCTCGACCTCGTCTACCAGATCCTCGGGAGCAGCGGCGGTAGCGCGCAATCGCAGCTGCTGCGCTCGAGCCAGAGGGTCATCTGGGCGAAAAGTGAGATACGCTTCGACTTGGCGCAAGGCCTGTTCCGGCTCGCCGCGCCGCTCGTACAGCCAGGCAACGTCGATCCCGGCCTCAGGATGCTCGCGCACGACGTCGACCAGTAATGCCTCGGCCGCATCGAAGTCGCCGCGCTGTGTGTGCGTCTTGCCTAGCCACCATCGGGAGCGCCAATGAGGATGCAAGCGCTCCGCCTCGGTGAAGTGCTCCGCCGCTCGCGCGTAACTTTTCCGCCGGTAATGGATCCGAGCCGCCAGAGAGTGAATACGCGCCGAGGACGGGTACAAACGCGTGAGCTGCAACGCCAAGCCCTCCGCCTCCTGCCAGCGCTGCTCCGCCATCAGCAGCTCGAGCTCCATACCGCGGGTCTCCACTGAAAGGGGATCTTCATCCTCGAGCTGGCGGAGCAGGTCGCGCGCTTCAACGGTCTGTCGCAGCCGCAAGCACTGCCTGAGGTTGGTCCGCAAGACGCGGATCAGGGCTTTGTGCGCCATTGCAAGAACCCGATATATCTCTGATGGGTAGATTGTGCTGCATGAGCCAACGCACCGAGAAAATCAAGGACTACGTCGACGTTCGCCGACACCCAACCGTCGTCCGCTTGCAGGACCTGAACGCTGGCGATCCGCGATGGCTGACGCAGAGTTTCTTGCTCACAAGCGAGGTGGAAAGCCACCTGCGTGCGCTGAGCCACCTGCTGGGCGCCGAATCAGGTAGCGGTGCATTCCTCATCGGTCACTACGGTTCCGGCAAATCCCATTTTCTCGCCTACCTGGCACTGCAGTTGCGTTCCGACAACCTGCTGCCCAACGCTCCCACCGTCGCGACGATCTCGCTCGTGAACTTCAGCGCCAGCAACCGGCTCGAAGACATCGTTAGCACCGCCCTCGGAATCGAGGTTGCCCGGGGGGACCGCCGACCGGCATGGAACGCGATGCTGGCACAGCACCCCAAGGGGCTGGTTCTCCTGCTCGACGAGCTGTCGGAGTTTCTGCGTGCAAAGTCCAGCCCGCAGGCCTTCACCGAGGATGTGCGTTTCCTCCAGTTCCTCGGAGAGTGGGCGCAGGACCAGCGGTTCTGGATCGTCGCCGCGATGCAGGAAAGCATCGAGCACACCGGAGAGTTGGAGTACGGCCTCTACCGCAAGATCAAGGATCGTTACCCGATTCGACTTCTGCTCACACCGGCACACGTGCAGTCGCTGATTGCCGACAGCATCTTGGTCAAGCAGCCGGCCTATACGGCGGCGGTCGAGCGTCTGTGTCGTGATCTTCGCACGCTCTACCCCGTTGCCAACCTCGACTTCCAGGCATTGCAGTCGGTGTATCCCTTGCACCCAGCCACGCTGGAGATACTCGCCGAGGTGCGCGATCGTTTCTCCCAAGCTCGCGGCGTGGTCGACTTCACGGTCACTCGACTCCGTGGCGATGCGGCGCGCGGAGTGGAGTCTTTTCTCGAGCAGCCCTTCGGCAACCTGATCACTCCCGACGTCATCGTCGATCACTTTCGTGACCTGTTGGAAGTTCAGCCCGAGCTCCTGCCGCTCGCGCAGCAGGTCTTCCCCTGGTACGAGCGGCATCTGGGAGCGCTGTTCGAGCGGCCGGCGCTGCGCACCCTTGCCGAACGGGTGTTGAAGCTGCTCGTTCTCGTCCACCTGTCGCCGGCACGCGAGGCCCTCACGGCACACGACGCCGCCGGATGGCTCCTACTCAGCGCCGCACGCGTCGACCGCGAGCGCAACCAAAAGATCATCGAGAAGGTCCTCACCACCCTAGTCGAGCGCGGACGTTACGTCGTCGAGCACGCCAACGGCTATCACCTTGACCTGCGCGACGACAGCGGCGCTATGCTGGATCGTCTGTTGACGCGCGAAATCGCGGCCCTCGAAGGACAGGACACGCTCGTTCTCGAGGCTCTCGTGCCTCTCGTTCCGGCCGGTGGCTTCAATCCGTTTGGTTTGCCGCGCGACACTTGGCAGCAGCGACGCATCGTCTGGCACTTTCACGAACGCCGATACGCTGTCTGGATGGGCGACGGGCAGCCGGAGTCGATCGACGGGCTCGGTCTTTGCGTGCGTCTGCCGTGGGGCGGGGCGGCCAGCGTTGCGGGGCTGTGGTGCATTGCACCGGCTCCGATCCGTGTATCCCGAGATCTCGTCGAACTTGCAGCGCTGGCACGCCTGCGAGAGCAGCCGCACGGGCCCGAGCTGTCGCGGCGCATCCAGCAGCGGCTGGATACGCGCGCCCACCTCTTCCAGCAGGCTGTGCGCTCAGCCTGGCACGAAGCTCGATTGATCACACCCGCGGGCAACGTCGAAGTGGCACCGCGGATCGAAGGGCAGTCGACGTTCGACTCGTGGCTGGAGACGGTGGCTCTCACGGTGCTGCGGCGTATCTACCCGGCGTTCGAGCGTTTCGCGCCGGGTCACGGGCCGCTGCCGAAGGAAGCCTGGCTGCGCTTCATGCGCTTCGCCTCGAAAGAGGATATCGGCGTACCGCTGGCCGAGGATTACGTTCGGTTGATTCGCGAGGCGTATCTCGTGCCGATGGGTCTGCTGCGGCGCAAGGGCCAGGACTACGCGACCCCGGCAAACCTCGACCGTAACGAGCTCGTACAACTGCTGTCGCCGCTCCTCGAGCACAACCCGTCGCCCCGCACCATCCACGAGCACTTCGCCCAGCCGATCTACGGGCTCGTTCCGGATCAGGTCAATCTGCTGCTCGTCTTCCTGTTGCTGCAGGGAGAGATCGACATCGTCAAAGACCGCAAATCCTATCGCGAGAGTTTCGAGACGTTGCCGAATCCGCTGCATTACGACCGAGTCGTTCCCGGTCATGCGCTCAAGGCCGAGCATCTCGCGGCGCTGGAGCGCCTGTGCCAGGGAGTTGATGTAGCGACGCCAGCACACTGGAGCGTCCTGACGCAACGCCGTTGCGCCGCTCGGCTCGCCGAGATCGGCCGTCAGCAGGCAGAGCGCCTACAACCGCTGGTGCGCCGGCTCGTGGAGATCGAGCAAGGCAAGGCTCTGGCGGCGCGCCTACAGCAGCACCTCGATCGCTGGAGCAGCCTCGAAAAGAGTCAGCATCCTTTGCACGGTTTGGAACAGCTGCTCTTCGAAATCGGTTCGCCCTCGGCCTTTGCCGAGGAAATCGCAACGTACCGCGAGCTGCCCGACCGCATCGAGCGTTTGGTTGCCGAAACGCAACGGCACACGCATCTCCTCGGTCATCCGGTCGTCCTGCGTCTGCTCCAACACGGCGAAGAGATCGGCGATGCCCCGGCTCTCGACGAGACCAAGGCGGTTGAAGTTTGGCTGCAGCGTGCCACCCGTCTCTACGAACAGTATCGCGTCCTTTATGCCGACCGCCACGAGCACTGGTGGCGCGAGCTGACGGCGCACCCGATCTGGGCCTGGAGCGCTCCGAACGCAGCACGGAGCCGCCATCTCGATCTGCGCGAAGCCATCGGCGAGATCGAGGCATGCCGCCGCGAGGCGGAGCGGCAGAGATGCCGGGGCCTGGTCAACCTAGATTACCAACCGCAGTGTACCTGCGGTTTCGACGGCGAGAGTGCGCCGATCCGCGACGTCTGCCAGCGATTTGCCGCGTTGGGCGAAGAGATCGCCATGCGACTGCGCCTCTTCTTCCAACAGGACCGCGTCAAGGGGCGTTTGCGCGAGTGGCAGCGCCAGGGGGTAGAGGTGAATGGGGCGACGCTCGCTTACCTCGACGGGACGGTGCCGGTACCGGAGATCGAGGACGTCGGCGGCTTCGACGATTTTCTCGACGGCATCGATCTCGCGACTGAAGTCGACGTCGGGGTCGTGGTCGAGCTGCTGCGGCATCGGCTGTGGCGGCCCGACGATCTGCTGCTCGACCTGCAGCGTTTGCTGACAGCCTCCCGGTCGCAGCGCCTACGTTTCACCGGCGGTCACGAGCGCGTCATCTCTACGCAGATGATCGATTGGTGTGCACGGTTGGCCCTGAGTCATGCCGAACCCTTGCCGGAGGATCTGACGCGCCAGGAGCGCAGCGAAATCAGCGCGGCACTGCGACCCGAGTGGATCACTGCGCAGGCGTTGCGCCGACTCGAGAGCATTGGACTCGACGATTCCGGAGTCGACCGCGTCCTCGGCTGGCTGATCGACGGCCACATCGGTCTGCCGGAAAGTGACTGGCGCGGCAGCTCGATTGTGGGTGCCGTCGCCGAGTTGCTGCACCCGGCTTCGATCACTACGCCGGAGGACCTCGCGGCGTTGAGCGAGCGGCTCTACCGTGCCCACGAACGTCTGCTGGCTCTGGCACGGGAGCGCTGGTTGGCGCACCTCGACGCGCTTGCGCGCACGTCGCTGCCCGGGATTCCGGCGCTCACCGATGTCCTGCGCGCGAATCTCGACGCGCAATGGCTGCTCGTCGACTGCCTTGGAATGCCGCTAGTCAACGCGTTGAAGACGCCCTTGATCGACATGTTCAAAGAGTGGGAGCAACATGCGCCGCGGTTTGCAGAGACAACGGGAAGGACGACGACGGACGGATGTTATCGTGCGCTGCTGGCAGCGGGGATCGAGCATTCCTTCGAGAAGGTCGACGTCATCGATGCTCTGATCCACGAAGGACCGACGACGTTCGTGCAGCTCACGGCGATGGCGCGCACCAAGCTCACGCCGGCGTGTCGGACTCTGCTTCCGCGTTTCGACCCGGCGCGTCCGCTGCTCATCTTCGCCGACCACGGCTTCCGCCTCGCTGTCGACGGCCGCCGCTACACCCACGGCGGTGCGTCTACACTGGAGCGTATCGTGCCGGTGTGGCGCTTCATGCCACGGCAAACAGGGTGAACGCGGGGCGGCAAAGCTCGAAGAGTTCGTGGTTTGTCATTCTTCGCAGCGTCGGCCGAGGTAAAGCCGAAGTGAGCGGCCAAATCGTTCTTTGCCCATCGCGCCCTTTGCTTACGGTCCCGCTTGCATGACTATCGGCCGTACCTCAGCGATCGCAGCGGTGTAGGCATCTTGCTGGCGCAAATAATGCGTGCTGCGTGAACTTGCCCGCTCGCTGGTGAGTCACTTGTACTTGCCTACCTGATTTCCTCTGGTTCGGTCATGCTCGCATCTTCGATCATGTCAGACGGCCCGGCGTCGCGATCGATTCCAGCCGCGAGCTGCCGCGGGCGCGCGGCCACCTGGTCGGCATACTGGCGAACGCGGTCGTCGGCATGCGACAGAAAACGCTCGAAGCTTTTCCTCTGCTTGCGGCGCACAATGCCGTCCCAGTCGCACAGCCGTTCGATGTCGCGGACGGTTTGCCGGTATTCCAACTCCGCCTTACCGAGTTTTGAGCAATCCTTGCAGATGTGACGCTCGTGTCCGTGTCCGGAGAATTTCTCGTGCGCCCTGATGCGGTCGCAGCACCAGCAGAAGTGCCCTCGCTTTTTCGGCTTGCCCATGCCCTCACGCCTCAAGCGCTTCGGCAAGGGCGCGGAAGACCGTTGCCAGCGAACGGCGGTGATCGGGAGGGAGTGCCGGCGCCACGGCAGCGACTGCCGCCGCAACAACAGAAGGATCGACAAGCGATGACGACGCCTCTCTCGATGGTGGCTGCTCGCGCTCGGTTCGATCATCACCGTCCTCCCGATCCGCCGCCGGCGCAGGTGAGACGGCCGCCCGCACGGCTTGTGCCTGTGCTTCTGTACCTACGGCGCCAGTAGTCTCGCCAGTCCCTTCCTTTCGACCCTTCAACAGGTCCTCCACCATCTGACGGAACGCACCGCTGCCTCCCGGCGCGGTGATCGCGTCCTCACCGCCTTCGGCCCAGATGTTGGCGAGGACGTTCTTCTTCACTTCGTGCAGATGAAGGATGCGCTCCTCGACCGAGTCCCGGCACACGAGCAGCGATACCTGGACCGTAGAACGGGAGCCGATCCGGTGCACGCGCGCAATGCGTTGCTCGAGCCGCGCCGGGTTCCACGGCAGGTCGAGGTTCACAACCGCGTCCGCGGCCTGCAGGTTAAGGCCGACACCGCCGGCGTCGGTGCTGATGAACACTGCCGGTCCCTTGCGCTCGGTGAAGTCGCGGATCAACACCGGCCGGGCACGCACCGGAACGTCGCCCTTGAGATGATAGGCGTGCAGGCCGAGACGGGCACACAGCGCCTCGACGCGATTGGTCATGTCCGTCCACTCGCTGAAGACGACGATCTTGCGTCCCTCCCCCAGACAGAGATCGCGCAGGATCTGATCCAGCTCGGCCATCTTCGGCACCTTGCGGTCGTCGGCATCGATTCCGAGCATGTGCGGCCCGTTGCAGCAGCGCCGGGCGATCACCAGCAGGCGCTGCATGCGCTCCAGGTCGCGCGGCAAGATGACTTTCTTGCTGGCGATGCGGGCAACCTGTCCCATCACCTCGTCGTACGTGTCCTTGACCGCCTCGTGCATCGGCACAAACGACGCCGAGCGCAACTGTTCAGGGAGCTGTAACTGGACATCTTCCTTGCGGCGCCTGAGGAACGCCGGTTCCAGGCGCGAGCGAAGAGCGCCCAGGTTGCGGTACAGCACGACACGCTTGCCGCCGTCCTCGCGCACAAAGTGATCGCGATCGATCTGCCACAGCGGCGGCAGCAGGCGCTGATCGACGAGCTGGGCGATGGCGTACGCATCTTCCAGCCGATTCTCGAGCGGCGTGCCGGTAAGCGCGAACAGATGGCGCGACGGGATGGCCTTGAGCACGCGGGCGGTGCGCGCCTGCAGTCCCTTGGCGCGCTGAGCCTCGTCGATGATGAGCAGGTCGGGCGGATGGGCAGAGTGAGAAGAGAAGTCGCGCAGCACCTGCTCGTAGTGCGTAACCAGCCACGTCGGCTTCGTCGCGATGACTTTACAGCGCTGATGTGCGTTGCCCTCGAGGAGTGTGACTTCGTCGCCCAACCAGCGGCGAATCTCGTCTTGCCAGCCCCCGCGTAGGCTGGCGGGACAGACGACGGTTACCGACCGTACCGGTTTCAAGGCGCGGCGCATGGCGCCCGCGGCAAGGATGGCTTGCACCGTCTTCCCCAGACCCATTTCGTCGGCCAGAAGTGCGCGTCCGTTGCGCGCCAGAAACTCGGCGCCCTGCCACTGATACGGATAGGGCTCCAGCGGTAGGGCGGGCAGATGCGTCTTGAACGGACCGCTTGCCAGAGACGGGCGGCGAGACGCGCGCTGCGCTAGCCACTCACGGTCGCGCTCGTCGAGGTGGTCGCGTACGGGTCCGAGCCAATTCAGCAGCGCGGCCTCGCCACCGTGCACTGGGTTGCGCGGCAATCCTTCCGCGTCGAAGCGCTTGCGCATTGCCGTAACGCCCGGTCCCGCCGCCGACCCGAACAGGCGCGGCTCGAGCACCTCGCCGAAATGAAGGTATACGTGCGCCTGCGCGGCGCGGCGCGTCAGGGCTGCGGGGCGCCGTGCGCGGGAATTCGCCAGCCAGCCACGCACGCGTTCGACGTGCTTGCACGTATGCAGGCGGTTGGCCTCGAAATCGGGGCACTCGCACGAATGCGGACCGTCGACGCCTCCACGCAGCCGCACGCGGTAGACGAAGCCGGAGGCGCTGCCGACTTCGAGGTAGGGCGGATCGGCAGCGCGCACCGTGAGCTTCTCGGCTCGTGCCGAGCGCCGCCGCTCTTCCAGGGCAGCGAGGCGGCCGGCGTCCGGATCGATCGTGTCCGCAAGCGCTGGTCCCTGATCGAGCCAGGCACGCAGCTCGAGGGCCGCGGCGACCTCGTGTTTGCAGGGCAGACGCCACGACGGGCACTCGCAGCGATGCGCGAGGCAACCGTCCTCGACCCACAGGCGAACTTCGAAGTCGTCGGAGCGTCCGCCGACCACCGTCGCCACCGCTTCCATGGAGCCGGTAAACGGCTGCACCCGCTGTTCGCGCGCGTAGCGGTGCCCCTCGCGGAGCGCCTGTCCCCTGACGCTACGAAGGAATCCATCAACGAGATCTACGGTGAGCATGGGCTGCCGAGGCTACACCCGAGACGAACGTGCCTCAACGCCCCCGAAACACTGACGACAGCTACCGACCGCACGGGCGCCGAGGAGCGTGGCCCGCTTGATTTGGTGATTTGGCAGGGAGGCGAGGCTGGGATAGTAGAGAGTCATGAAGCAGAGTTCATCCAAGGCGCGACGGCACTACTCCCTGGACGACTACTTCCTGGTGGAGCTCGAGTCCATCACCAAACACGAGTTCTACGACGGTGATATCTTCGCGATGGCCGGGGCGTCCCTACCCCACAACCACATCACCTCGAATCTTCACGCTCTCCTGCGCACGGCGTTTCGCGGCAGTGGTTGCAACGCCTTCACCAGCGACCTGCGGATCGCGACACCGGGTGGCCTGTACACGTACCCCGACGTGTCGGTGATTTGCGGAGCCGTAGAGCTCGTGGCCGGCCGACCCGACACGGCAACGAATCCGGTCGTCCTCATCGAGGTGCTATCCGACGCGACGCGCGACTACGACCGCGGCAAGAAGTTTGACGTGTACAAGCAGATCCCTTCGTTGAAGGAGTACGTCACGGTCGAGCAGGACGCCGTCCTTGTCGAGCACTGGCGGCGTAACCCAGGGACGCCTTGGACGGCGAAGAAACACACGCGACTCGCGGGCGCCGTCCGCCTGCTGACGCGTCGTGTGTCGCTGCCGCTCGCGGAGATCTACCGCGAATTATCCTTCGCCAGCACAATCCCTGGCAGCCGGAAACCAAATAGGCCCCGGGGGCCTAAATCGATGTGAGTTGCCGGAAACAGTCGGCGGATATCGTTCGCCGCTATGCTGAAAAAGCGCTGAGATGCGCTCTCAAGCGCTAGGATACCAGGTGTTCGATTCCCCCCGCCTCCACTTTTAAGTACCTGATTTAATTGGGGAATAGGGAATTCGCGGGGCCTATTTTCCTGAGGCCATTCCAACGAAATCAGTGACTTACAAATCCTTTCGCTAGGGAGCGCTGGTTAGCGCCAAATGCCCCTTCGCCGCCCCAGCTATGACGGTGACATCGCGTCCGCGACGATCCGCTGACGTCGGCCCTTGATCGATGCGTTCACCGCCGACTGCTAAGTAGAGTGCTGTGGCTTGCAGCGGGAGCTGGTGACGGATGCCTGTCGTCGGCTGTTGGCCCGGAGAATTGGCTGGTGTTCAAGACGTCGTGGGAGTGATGCCGGTGAGCGTGCGGTTGTCATGATGGTTCGCAAATTCTCTCCCAACCCTACCCCGGATCCTTCGGTGACGAACGAAGCACTCGACGCGATGGCTGCCGAGGAGTTGCGGGCCTTGATCCGCGGCATCATCCCATGGCTCGACGAGTCGACCCATGCGCGACTGGCCAATGCGATCATCGACCGTGCGGCTCGCAATGCATCGAGCTGGGTTCCGGCAGTGCCGACAAAGGAAGCGGTGACAGAGATCGTTTCATTCGCGGAAGCAGCGGTGCGGACGGGGCATGCCGACCCGTCAGACATCGACGATTACTTACGCCAAGGATCGAACGCCTTTCTCGCCCGTGACTACCCGAAAGCAGCTCAGATCTTTCAGGCCCTGCTTCTTCCACTCGCTGATGCCGAGATTGATCTCGGACAGCACGAGCTGCTCGACGAGGTGCTGGCTGTGGACATCGCCGAATGTGCTGCACAGTACGCCGCTGCCGCCTACATGAATGCCACGCCGATGTCTCGCGCCGAGGCCGTGCTGGCAGCGATCGACGCGGTTGGTGGTGTCGGGCACTTCTGGGAGCCGCTGCGCGAGCTCGAGCGTGTCGCAATCGAGACGCTGCCCAGTTTCCAGGGGTTCCTCGCCGACTGGCACGCGCTCCTTGAGGCGCGCGTCGACAAAGAACGCCGGAGCGACTGGGATTCCGATGCCGCCCGATGGCGGCGGGAAGCGGTGCAGCGCCTGGAGGGGAACGAGGGACTTGCGCGGGTTGCACGCTCGACAAAGAGCGCCGACGACTTGCGAGCGTGGTGCGGGGCTCTCGCTGATGCCGGGGATTGGAAGCAGGCTCTGTCCGCCTACGATGAGGCTGCCGAGCTCGTCAGAGACGGGAAACACTATTGCGGCGAGTTCCTCGACGGCGCCGCACTGGCCGCCCAGAAGCTTGGTCGCAAGGACCTCCCTGCGCGCCTTGAAAGGGCGTGGCGTGAGGCGCCGAGCATGGTGCGCCTTCGCCGGTGGCTCGGCTCGGCGGCTGGCAAGAATGCTCTTCGAGCCCACGCGACGAACGCGCTCGCGGCGTGTCCGAAGCAAGCGGGCCGGCAACGCGGGCTTCTGCACGTGCTCCTCGGTGATTTCGCCGCGGCAACCAACCTGCTCGCTCGCGCACCGGGCCTCGGCTGGTCCGGCAGCGAGCATCCCGGGCACGTGCTGTTCCCACTCTTCGCGAGCCTGCTTGCGCGTACGCCACTTGACGTTACGAGCACGCGCGACTTCGAGGAGCTCCGAATAATGATGTCCGAAGCGGACGAGCCGCGCCTTGCCATTCCGGAGATCGCAACGCTCATTGCCCTCGCGGACGTTTCTGTGTCCGAGACGAGCCGTGAAGCGCTGTTGGGTGCGATGCGTAAGGCTGCCGAGAAGCGAATCGCGGGTGTTACCGAGAACAAGCGGCGACGACACTACGGGCACGCGGCGGGACTTGCCTTGACTTGCGTGCGGATCGATCCGAACGAGAGCGCCGCGTGGATGACGAGGATTCGTAGCGAGTACAAACGGTACCCCGCGCTGCAGGGCGAGCTTGCGGAGTACGGGCGGCGATGAGATCCAGACACGAAGACCGCTAACTCCACTCTTCGACGCCCCCATGCCACGACGAACCCCGCATGATTCAGATCGTACTGCTCTCGACGCCCTGCTCGAAGAGATCCTCGTCGATGCATATGTGGAGGACGAGAAGCTCTGGGCGTTTCGGCAGGCGATCGAGGATGAAGTCTCCTTGCCGGTCGATGCTTTCGTGCTCGGCGAGCCAGTGTCTGTGGTCGCGATCGACTACGACGGTAAGGAGCGCCGCGGCTTGACGGCACGATGCCGGCGCGACGGGGGCGAAGAACACGTCGTCTCCCTGGCCGATGTCCGCATCGCTGGGCACGGCAAGGCGGTGCGGTATGTGGACGCCTATCGCAAGTGGCTCGGTCTCGAGACGCTGCCGGAGCAAGCGCGCGGTTCTTCGTCCCCCCCGAAGACGCACAAGGCCGAGGACGGAGACATCCGACTCGACGGGCTTGTCGACCTTGTCGTGCTGTCGGTGAAGGAACGGGCGGCGCGATGCCGACTCGTCAACAGTGGTCGTATCCTGACGTTGCGAGCGGGCCGTTTGTGGACCATTGCAGCAGGCCAGATCGTTTCGGTCCGCCCACGCAAACAGTGGCGTTACGCAGGTCATCCCTATCTGTCAGGAGACATCGAAGGTGCGCGCATCGACGCTCAGGCCCTCGACCTAGTGCCGCTTCGCCTGGACGAGCAGGGCCAGTGGAACCCGACAGAAGAGTACTGGGGCGAGGGGCCGATCGAGACTTGGGCCAGGACATCATCGCTCGTGGGCCGCGGCCGATGTACGAGATGGAGCAGGTTCTGCCCGGGGCGGACCCGGACGATTGGGACAGCGATCCGATCACCGAATCGAACGATCGAAGGGATGCTGGCGACGTCGAGGGTGCGCGAGACATTCTCCGTCGCCTCCTCGAAGCGGACCTTCGTTGCTTGGACGCGCACGCTCACCTCGGCAACATGGTCTTCGACCGCTGGCCGAAGGAAGCGATACGCCACTATGAAATCGGCGTGCGAATCGGAGAGCTGTCACTCGGCGATGAATTCGACGGAGTGCTCGCGTGGGGGCTGATCGACAACCGGCCGTTCTTGCGATGCCTGCACGGATACGCGCTTTGCCTCTGGCGCCTTGGACAATTCGCGGAAGCCCAAGGGGTTCTCGAGCGGATGCTCTGGCTCAACCCCTCCGACAACCAGGGCGCACGCTTCGTCCTTCCGGCGGTGCAGGCTGGCGATGCATGGGAGCCTGATCGGACCTGACCCAATCGTAAGCGCGCTACCACAGGCGCGCAACGCCGTACTGGTCAAACATCTCCTCGTTCGCAACAAGGGATATCTTCTCCACGATCGCCTGCGCGATCAACATGCGGTCGAATGGATCCCGGTGATGGCCAGGAAGCGTCGCCTGCATGTCGGCGTACTCAACGGTGATCGGCAGAAGCGTCGCACCCAAATCTGCGATCGCCCGATTCATCCAGTCCCGATACGGAACGGAGAGGGTCAGCTTTCCGAGCCCGGTCTTGATCGCGATCTCCCAGATCGTTGCTGCGCTGATCAAGACGTCGCTCTAGGCATCTTCGAGCGCGGAGCGTGCCCGGGAACCGAGCAGGTCGGGTTGATCGACCGCCCAGATGAGCGCGTGCGTATCGAGCAGCAACCTCATTCCATATAGTCTTTGAAGTCATCCAGCGGAGCATCGAAATCGGGCGCAACATACTTGACGGTGCCGTGGAGTGTGCCGAGTTGCCGGGCCTTTCGGGCATCCGTAGCGGCGGGAAGAAGGCGTGCGACGGGTTGCTCGCCCTCGGTGATCACCACCTCGTCACCCGGATGGAGCTCGTGGATCAGTTCTGACAACTTCGCCCGTGCTTCCTCGATCGAAACGCTCGACATGGTCTTCCTCCAAGGCTTCTTTGTACCACACCTCACGGTCGTCGTTCGATGCCTGGCAACGGCCGTGCGTAGGGTCATGCCCCTGCCCGGGCCCGCCGGCTACCGGCCGTAGTGACGACGCCGACGCGGTCCACCGAAGATCTGTCGCGCGATCGCATCGCCCCAGCCGCCGGTGAGCTGGTGCCCGGCCTCCTTGCCGAAGCCCCTCAGCTGACGCTTGAACTCGCGCGGAAAGCCACGCAGCTGGTGCTTGGCCTCCTCGCCGATCTCGCGGGCCACGTAGTGCACGATTCCTTCTTCTTTCCTGGCCATCTTGTTCTCCTTCATGCTCTCCAAATGTCGTTCCGGTAGCCGTGGAAATCACGCGTTGTGAATTTAGGCCCCGGGGGCCTAAATCGGTGGCGCTTGCCAGCGCTCGGCAGCGGAGGAGGTCGCGGCAGGTGCTTGAAAATGCACTGAGCTGCGCTGGGGACCGCTGACATGTCAGGCCTTCGATTCCCCCGCCTCCATTTTTTTCTTCTTTAAAATCAAGAATTTAGAGAGGGCCAAATTGGACCCTCCTATCCCCCCGGCCACACTCGCCGGTGAGGCGCCCCCCAATGGCCCCTCCGAATTGATACGGTGGGATTCGCGGGTTGTGGGCTGATGGAATCGCTTTCGGAGGTGGTCAGGCTCAGATCGGATCACTGAGCCTTCGCAGTGCTGTCTCGTCCCATTCGACGACTGGCGCATCACTTGCGCGCCCGTACTCCGCCGGCGGCTCCGCTAATTCGTAGCCAATCGCTCGATAGCCACGGAGGCGTTTTTCGAACAGGTAACCGTCGGCACCGGTCAAAGCCCGAATTGTGCGGTTCCTTCTGCAGCCGGTGGCTCGACATAAAAGACGAACGGCACCGCAATGCCCTTGCGCCTGGCCTTGGCGAAAACCCGCGCAGCGTTCTTTCCATGCGCGACGAGTTGGTCGCCCTCAAGGACGATCCATTCACCCGCAAGCCGGCGCATCTCTTCGCCATGCGTCTCAATCCGGTCGAACTCGTGCTGCCGATGCGTGGACCTGACAACCTCTTGGCGCTTCCGCGCCGCGCCCGCTCTCGCCATGCCGCTATCCATACCTGCTTGCCGCCGATTTTTCGAGGACAACGTAATCCCCGTTGCTTCCCAATCTCAATTGGACCCCGGGGTCCAATCTACGCCACACGTTGCCACACGGCGCAACACGCAGCCCGGAAAACCTCAATCATTTTCGGCGTCGAGTCGGATTCGATTCCCCCCGCCTCCATTTTTTCATCGCATCCCAGCGCGACTCCGGCCCGGCAGGGTCGGAGTCCTCGTCGACCAGAGCAAGCAGATCCAGATTTGACCGCGCTCGGTAGTAAGGCCGGCCAATGTCACCCTGAGTGGGTTCTAGTAGTTTGATCGGCCCGAGCACTTTGCGCAGGAGCAACGCCGCCGGCGGACTTTTTCGCTCCAAGATCGAAAGGCAATCGGTTTCGGCACCCAAGTTTCTCCCAGCGCCTCACCCCGCCTTCCGGAACAGCTCGTATCTCTCTTCCAAGAACTCCGTCCGTGGCCGCTGCGTTTCGTTGCGCGGGACTCGCAACCTCGCGCCCGCGATCTCCTGCAGCCCGTGGCGCAGCATCGGTCCGTCGATCTCCTCCAGAATATCACGACGGATTTCGATGATGTGGTCGGGGCGAATTCCGAGGATGTAGCTGTCGAAGGCGGCGTGGTGGAGCTTGCAGAAGGCCACCCCGTTTGGAACCACCGGTTCACCCCGCGGGTCGTTGTCGGGAAGGATGTGCGCCGCGTCGAGTAACTCCCGGTGGCGCAGGCGGCAGACGGCGCACGATTCACCGTAGGCGCGCAGGACTCGCTGCCGGAACACCTGCTGGTGCAGCCGCTGGAGCGTGATCACCGTGCTGTAGGTACGCCTGGCTTCGACAACTTGGTCGGTCCCCGCGATCGAACCTGTTTCCATCCTGCTCTGGTCCATCACGACCTTGAACGTGAGGGCTTCCGGGTCGTCGGCGGCAACGTAGACCGGCCACACCGGCATGTACTCTCCCTTCACCACACCAAACAGGTAGATCAACGGAACACGCTGACGCATTGCCTGCCTTAGCCCGACGTTGTCGCGGTGGTTAGGATCGGTGCCGCGGTAGCGGTAGTTCAGCAGGCCGCTCTCATCGAGGCCATCATTGTAAGGGCGTGGCTCCCCCTCGCGCGCCGGTGCCGTGGCGATGCTCAGCGGCTTCTCGGGTAGTACCGCCGGCTTGAAGATTCCCTGGGGTCCGATCAGGGGGACGCGCATGCCGTCGAACGTGAAGCCCCTTGATAGAATCGCCCAGGGGAGAACTTCACCTCGCAGGGCGACCTGCTCGGTAAGAAACCCGAAGGCACGGGCGCGTACGCGCGAATCAATGTCGTCGGCCACTGTGCCGGCGATCTGATACCGGCACGATGGATGGAGTCAACCTGCAGGCGAACCATCGCCGAAGTGTCGCGAATCGAACCGGAAGTGATTTCATCTTGGGGTTGTTGCCCTGACTCGGCCTCGTTTCGCCTTTGAAATCGCCAGTCAGGCCGAATCCAACGATTCGATGCGAACCGATCTCACGCTGCGACGCGGCGCGAACGCAGCTGGACTACAAGCTCCAAGCTGAGCGCAGAGGCGATCCGCCGGAGCGTATCCAGGTTCGGAGTCACCCCACCAGCTTCCAGTCGGGCGATCGCCGGCTGCGTACTGCCGATCCCCGTGGCGAGCTCCGCCTGGGTCATGCCGAGGCGCTCGCGAGCCGCGCGTACCTGCTCGGCGAGATCGAAGGCCTCCCTGGCTTCACGGTAGGCGCGGCGCCGTTCGGCGCTCTTGGCCTTCGCTCGCTTGATCGATTCCCAGCTACGCCGTTTCGTCGTCGTCTTCGTCTGCGACATGATGCTCCTCCATGCAGCGCTGCAGAGCCCGATACGCCCGCGCGATCTCGGCACGCTCCTGCGTGCGCTGCTTGCGAAACACGGTCAGTAGAATGATGCGCCGCCCCACGGTCATGAAATAGGATATCCGGACGGCATCACCGCGGGACCCGAGGTAGAACCGCAGCTCTCGCAGCTTGCCTCGAAGCTGGCGGGTATATGGCTGATCGAGCAACGGCCCCCGCTCGGCCAACAAGTCGATGTAGAACTCGACACGACCAAACTCCGCCGGTGGCAGGCTTTCGACCCACTCCGCAACCTCGGGCTCCAACTCCACCTTGCCCATGGCATGCGAAAAGGTCACATACCACTGATGGTATGTCAAACAGTCTCCTGTTGAGCGTAGTCTGCCCACGCCAGACGCCGTCGACGTGCGCGGCGCCATCGGCGGAGTAGCGCCCTAGACGAGCGCCGTGGGGGCACCGTTGGGGGCAGCTGTGGAATCAGGGTCAGCACAGACCCCACAATAGCAACTGCTTACGAGAGACATTCGATTCCCCAGCCCACGGCCGACAACCCTTGCCGCGTTCTTGACTCTCCTTCGGCGTTCTCATACTGCGCGGTTGGGGGCACCGATGTTGAGTACTGCAGTCGACACAACCTACATCTCGGACCTCTGAATGAGGCCGAACAAGGCGCTCTACCCGACGCGCCGAAAAGTGCGGCGCGCGGGTAAGCGCTAGCGTTTAGGCGGCATCAACACCGACGCGATCGCCACGCTTCCAGCTTTCATGCTACAGACGCACGCAAAGGGGGATCACGCCATGACAAGGAGCGACAAGTCTGCGGGTGGAGACGCAAGCTCCACGCCGGGTCCGATGAATTGGTCAAGGAACTGGAAGCGGCATTCGCCGGCGGTGTCCGGCTTCGGCTGTTCGCGGAATTCATTGCGTACGCCGTTGCGATCGCCTCCCGGAGGGCTCGTGTGCGGGGCGAGAAGACCGCCCATTACATCGTGAACGGCAAGCTCCGCAGAGAACCGAAGAAAGTCTCCAAGGCCTGGCTGAAGGTCCTCGACCGCAGCCTCGACATCATGATGAAGGAGTCCGTCTTCGGCAGCCTTTATGCGGCCTGGTATCGGTTGAATGGACAAGGCTCGGCGTGGACGTTCAGTGGCAGCTTGATCCCGCAGGATCTCAAGACCCCACCGAGTAGTGCGGACGAATACGTTCCGAGGGACATGAAGGCCCTCTTTGACGTGGGGTACAAGTGGGGTTTGAAGAACGAGTGGCATCCGGGACTCCCGCTCCCGGACTACGATCACCAGTAGACGAGCGGGCGACAGCCGCGGATGCGTACAGCACCTGTGGCGTCAGTTCGCCTGAGGCCGACTCAGCCCGTGCCCCCTTCAGTTAGAGACTCGATTTCAGGCCTCGAAATGAGCCAATAGGCGAGAAAATCGCTCGTATTCTGAACGATCGCTGAACAAATTCAGTAACGTAAGCGGGTCCGACCCCGAGTTAAGTCCTTATATGATAGGTGCCGTCCGTGCGTAGTGACAACCTCGAGCTCACCGAGCTTCCGGTCGGATTCGAGCGGTTCCATCGCAATGCTTTTCTGAACTATCAGCTGAATCGGGCCCACTCTCTCGGTTTCGCCGATCGAAACGAGCTGCACGT